>OFDC01000161.1_pt1 | contig 68009 bp, 63 predicted proteins | sample 1520941 | NCBI WGS metagenome assembly OFDC01 (sample SAMEA94258168, study PRJEB24077) | hot springs metagenome | biome: Aquatic biome; feature: Water | place: India | collected 2012-12-06 | depth 5 m | reverse complement strand
CCCAGCTGGCCGTCGCGTGGGTGCTGCAGAACCCGAACGTCGCCTCGGCGATCATCGGGGCTTCGCGGCCGGAGCAGGTGCACGAGAACGTCAAGGCCGCCGGCAAGCAGATCGACCTTTCGGGGCTGCGCGCCTTCGATGCGACCCTCAATCTCGAAACCAGCGCGATCGAGTTCGGATCCCTCAAGGTGACCTACGCGGACATGGACGCGACCCTGAAGAACGGCGTCGTGAAAGTGTCGAAGCTTACCGGTCAGTTCTACAGCGGTGCCGTCGACTTCGGCGGCACGATCGATGCGTCGAAGGACACGATGACGGTCGATGTCGCCGGTACCTTGCAGGGCATCTATGTCGGCGAGATGCTGCGTGGCACGGCGGGACAGAACGTTTTTGGCAACGAGCATCTGATGGTGGCGATCGACGGCAAGATCAACGTCATGAAGATCGCCCTGCAGGGACAGGGCAACTCGCCCGAACAGATCCGCGATTCGCTGGTCGGGCAGGGACATCTGTCCGGCGTCGTCTACCCGTCCGTCGCCAAGGGCTCCCTGGGCCTGGCGTCTTTTGCAACAGGCGTCGGTAGCATCTTCAGCACCGAGATGGGGTTCAACTCGGCGGTGCTCTCGGGGTTCATAAATGCGCAGAGTTCGATCGAAGGCGACATCACGCTTTCGAACGGCGAGATCCGGCTGCAGAACCATGCGGTGAAGGGCCCGAATGCGACGGCGCGTATCGACAGCCGCACCAGCCTGACCTCCGCCACCACGGAGACGACCATCGCGCTCGACGCCGGCTCGAACGGCGCGACCGACTATGTGATGACGATCAGTGGCCCGCTGGCCGCTCCGACGATGAATATTCGCGGCAGGTAGCGAGGAAAGCTTCCGGTTTTATGCCGCCCGGTTCTTCAGGATTTCCCACGCGCGCCGGAAGTTCTGGGCCATCTCCTCGGCCGGCACCGCGCCGGAGAAGAGCACATGGCCCTGCAGCGCGAAGCTCGGCACGCCCTGGATGCCGGCGTTGCGCGCCATCTGGTCGCCGGCCAGCACCTCGCGGCTTCCCTCGTCGCGCGACAGCATCGCGAGCACTTCGGCACGGTCGAGGCCCGCTTCGGCGGCGATACCCGCGAGGATGGTGGTGTCGCCGATGTCGGCGCCCTTGCAGAAATAGCTCTCGAACAGTTCCTCGACGACCGCGTCCTGGAGCCCACGCGGACCGGCGTAGCGGATCAGGCGGTGGGCGTTCACGGTGTTGGGCGTGCGCTTGATGCGGTCGAGATGGAACTCCAGGCCGACCGTCGCGGCGGTCTCCGTGATTCGGTGATCCAGCTGCTGTGAGCGTTCGAGGCTGCCGAACTTGGCGATGCGATAGCTCGTGCGTTCGGCGCCTTCGGCGGGCATGTCGGGATTGAGCTGGAACGGATGCCAGGCGACCGCGACCTTGCAATGCTGCGTGGCCAGCAGGTCGAGCGCGCGCTCGAGGTGGCGCTTGCCGATATAGCACCAGGGGCAGATCACGTCGGAGATGACATCGATACGGCCGGTCGGTTGAGCCTGGTCCATGGCTTCGTTTCCTTCCCTATTGACGGAAAGCCTATACCTGCCCGGAATCCCGGGCAACGAGAGGACAATCCATGCCGAAACATCGCTCCGCCCTGATCGTCGGAACCGGCCCCGGCCTCAGCGCTTCGCTGGCCCGCCTGTTTGCCAGGAACGGCCTGTCGGTCGCCCTGGCGGCCCGCGAGACAGGCAAGCTTGCCGCACTTGCGAAGGAGACCGGTGCCTCAGTCCATTCCTGCAACGCCGCTGAGCCAAAGGACGTCGCGGCCTTGTTCGAGGCGCTCGATGCCGCCGGCCGCACGCCGGATGTCGTTGTCTACAACGCCAGCAACCGGGTGCGGGGCGCGCTGGTCGACCTGCCGCCGGACGAGGTGAAGCGGGCGATCGAGATCAGCGCCTTCGGCGCCTTCCTGGTCTCGCAGCAGGCGGTGAAGCGGATGTTGCCCAAGGGAGAGGGCGCGGTCCTGCTGTCGGGCGCGACCGCCGGCGTGAAGGGCTTTGCGCTCTCCGCGACCTTCGCCATGGGCAAGTTCGCGCTGCGCGGTCTCGCGCAATCGATGGCGCGTGAGCTCTCGCCCAAGGGCATCCACGTCGCCCATTTCGTGATCGACGGTGGCATCCGCAGTGCCGCGCGCCCGGTGCCGGACGACAGGCCGGACAGCCTGCTCGATCCCGATGCCATCGCCGAGACCTACTGGCACGTCCTGAACCAGCACCGCAGCGCCTGGAGCTGGGAAGTCGAGGTGCGGCCCTGGGTGGAGAAGTTCTAACCGGTTCGACGAAGATGCGATCGCCGCGCCGCGCCCTGCTGGTCCTGTTGGCCTTGCTGACGCCGCTCCAGGCTTGGGCCATGGACATGAGGATCGAGGGCCAGTCCGTGATCCTGTCGGGCGCCGTCGACGGATCCGAATGCACGACCCTCGGCGCAATCCTCTCCAACAGCGCAATCAGGACCGTCGTTCTCACCAACTCGGGCGGGGGCAATGCCCGGGCCGGCTATTGCGTCGGAGACCTGATCCGGGAGCGCGGCCTGTCCACGGTCATCCGCGGACGCTGTGCGTCGTCCTGTTCGCGGATGTGGCTGGGAGGCGTCGAACGGAGCCTGGAAGGGCCGAACTCCCGGGTGGGACTGCACGGCAACTATGCCAGCAGTGGCGGACTTCTGCCGGATGCACCGTACCGCCTGCGCAGCTGGATTCCGCAACGTGCGCCCCATGTCGACAAGGCCTTGATGGAGCAGTGGACCAGCCTGCCGACCAATAACTGGATGATGTATTTCTACAATGACAGGGCGGAGCTTTGCGAAGGCAGGGCCTGCACCCCGCTCGCCGGGCGCAATGTCCGCAACACCGGACTGGCGACGCGGTGAGGCGCTCGGAGTCCGCTCCGGCCACGCCTGTCGCCGCGCCTCCAACCGTAGGTCGAGGGGCGGCCCGGGTGCTGGAGGCGAACTACAGTTCGTCGAACCTCACCAGGAGAATCGCCAGGTGAGGGCGGCGCCGGTCACGAACTGGTTCCGCGAGCCGCCGGGTCCCGTCACGATCGGCGAATAGGCCACGGTGTCGGCCAGGTAGTTGTAGCTGCCGAAGGCCACGAAGCTCAGGCGGTCGTGGATGCGCCACAGCGCGCTCGCCCCGACGCCGACGCTGCGAAGTCCCGCGCCGGGATAGTACTGGCTGTAGCCGGAGTTGATCGACTGGAGCGCGTTGATGCCGAAATAGGCCTGGTTGAACGTGCCGTCGGTCACGGACAGGCGCGGACCGCCGGACAGGAACAGGCTGTCGGTCAGTCGCATCTTGCCGTCGACCAGCGCGTCGAAGATCAGGCCGTTGCTGCCGCCGATGCCGCGCCGCAATTCGATCTTTGCCGCGAAGTACGGCTGGTCGTAGCGCAGGAAGGCGCCACCCTCGATGGTGAACGGCACGTTGCCGGTGCCGAAGAGGTAGCCGCCGTCGCCCTGGTTGCGCGGGAAGCGGTAGCGGAAAATCGGGCCGGCCTTGAAGCCGGACTCGTCGAACAGCGTGGCGCCGACGCCGTCGCGGGCGGAAATGAACACCTTGTCGCGCTGGTAGCGCAGATCGAGGTTCGGAACCGGCAGGACGCGATAGTTCGCGCTGCCCTCGAACCACGGGGCAATGACGACGCCCGGTCCGATATCGAACGTCCAGTCCTTGGGCGGCGGACCCGCGGGCTCGCTGCCGATGCTGGTCGGTTGGGCGGAAGCCGTTCCTGCGTGCAGCGCGAAGACGGCAGCGCAGGAAATCAGAAGACGACGAAAGGGCACCGGCAACTCCGCTGTTGACGCTCGTGTACGCGCCCGGCGGAGGAGTGGATCAGTCGAACTGAACTAAAGGGACGCTTCGAGAAGCTGACGTGCCTCGTGCAGGTCGCCGAACACGCGCAGGCACTTCGCGCGGACCTCGGGCAGCGGCGGCAGGATGTCCGGGACCATGAACGCCATGGTGCCGGCGGCATGCGCGGCGGTGAGGCCGACATTGGAATCCTCGAAGGCGATGCAACGGTCGGGCGCCACGCCGAGCCGGCGCGCGGCCTCGAGATAGACGTCGGGCGCCGGTTTGGCGTTCTCGACATCGTCGCGCGTGGCGACGGCGGCGAAGCGGTCGATCAGGCCGGCCTTGCCCAGGTGGCGTTCGGCGGTGATCCGGCCGGAACCGGTCGCGACGGCGAGGCGAAGGCCGCGGCCTGCCAGGAAGTCGAGCATCTCGACGACGCCGGGCTTGACCGGCAGATGGGCGTCGAGCCGGCGTTTGGCGTGACCGGAGAAGCGCTCCCGGAACTGGTCGATGTGGAAGCCGGACCCATAGAAATTCTGGATCATGACGTCGCACTCGCGGCCGGAGATGCCGATCATCGAGTGACAGAACTCGATGGTCATGACGACGTCGAGATCGCGGGCCGCGTCCTGCAGCGCATCGATGTAGACGGCCTCGGTATCGATCAGCAGACCGTCCATGTCGAAAAGGACGGCTTCAACGGGTTTCCTCAGCATGCTTTCGTTCTAAGCTGTATGCCGGAGAGGACAAGGGAGAGAAAAATTCATGCGTATCCATAATCTGTATGTCGATGCCGACGGCGAGACGCATTTCCGAGACATCGAGATCGAGTGGAAGACCGAGGGTCGCGGCGGCAAGATGTCGGCCACCCTGCCGGCGACCGGCATCATCTTTCGCGAGACCCCCGGCAGCTACGATTATGAATGGCACCCGGCGCCGCGCCGGCAGTACATCATCAACCTCGACGCCGGCGTCTCCATCCAGGCCAGCGACGGAGAGACGCGCATCATCGGCGCCGGCGAGGTGATCCTGGTCGAGGACACGCACGGCAAGGGCCACTGCTCCAAGGCTATCGAAGGCAAGCTTCGTCACTCCATCTTCGTTCCCATCGAATAGCGTAAGGGTACCCCATGAACATCCAGACTCCCGTCGATCCGACCAACGATCTCGTCGAGCAGGCCCGGCGCGTGCTGCCGGGCGGCAGCTTCGGCAACATGCCGGCCGAGGTGATCCTCAAGGAGGGCAAGGGCGGCCATGTCTTCGACGAGTCCGGCAAGGAATATGTCGACTTCCTGCTGGGCTCCGGCCCGATGTTCATCGGCCACGCCCATCCCGAGGTCACGGCGGCGGTGCAGTCGCAGGTGCCGCTCGGCACGACCTTCTTCGGCAACAACCGCCACGGCATCGCGCTCGCCGAGGCGATCGTCGACGCCGTGCCGTGCGCCGAGCAGGTGCGCTTCGTCTGCTCGGGCACCGAGGCCGACCTCTACGCGATGCGTGCCGCGCGCGCCTTCCGCAAGCGCGACAAGATCCTGAAGTTCGAGGGCGGCTATCACGGCATGAGCGACTATGCGCTTGTGTCGCTGGCGCCGAAGGCTCCCGGCAACTTCCCGCGCGGGTCCATCGACTCTGCGGGCATTCCGAAGTCGGTGGCCGACGAGATGGTCGTCGCGGCCTTCAACGACATCGACATGGTGCGCAGCCTGATCGAGGAGCAGAAGGACGAGCTGGCCGGCGTCATCGTCGAGCCGTTCCAGCGCCTGATCCCGCCCAAGCCCGGCTTCCTGCAGGCGCTGCGCGAGGTGACGGCCGAGCACGGCATCCCGCTGATCTTCGACGAGGTCGTGACCGGCTTCCGCTTCGCCTATGGCGGCGCCCAGGAATATTACGGCGTCGTTCCCGACCTCTGCACGCTGGGCAAGATCGTCGGCGGCGGCTTCGCGCTGGCGGCGATCGCCGGCCGCGCCGACATCATGAAGCACTTCGATCGCCTGGCGATGACCGACGACGACTTCATCTTCCAGGTCGGCACGCTCTCGGGCAATCCGGTCGCTGCCGTCGCGGGCCTCGCCACGCTCGACGTGCTGAAGCGGCCCGGCACCTACGAAGGCGTCTTCGCCAACGGCCGCAGGCTGATGGACGCGCTCTCGGAGCTGCTGAAGAAGCACGGCATCAAGGCACAGGTGATCGGCGAGCCGCCGTTGTTCGACATCATCTTCACCGACCAGCCGATCAAGGACTATCGCGACACGCTGAAGGCCGATACCGCGATCCTGAAGCGCTTCAACCAGGCACTGCGCGCTCGCGGCATCATGAAGGGCGACAGCAAGTACTATGTCAGCGTGGCGCACACCCAGGCCGACATCGACCACACGATCGGCGCGTGGGATGAGGCGCTCAGCGAGCTGAAGTCGGCGCGCTGAGCAGGTTGCCGAGGATCAGGCCGAGGGCGAGATCGTCCTCGGCGCCGAAACTGTGGCGCGCGATCCGGCCCTCGCGATCGACGATCACTGTCGAGGGCGTGCCCCGGAAGCCGTAGGCCGCCATGGTCTGCGGGATCGGCCCGTCGGGCGAAGCCCGGTCGACGGCGACCGGGAAGGCGATCTTGTATTCGTGCAGGAAGGCTTCGAGCGACACCGGTGTCATCGCGGCGTGATGCTCGAACACGGTGTGGAGGCCCAGCACCGTGAGCCCGTCGATCGACTTCGCGATCTCGTTCAGCTTGCGCGCCTGCGGGATGGCCGTCGAGACGCAACCGGGACACAGCATCTGGAAGGCATGCAGCACGACGATGCGGCCGCGCAGGCTCTCGAGCGTGAGCGCCTGATCGGTGTTGAACCAGCGGTCGACGATGAGAGGAGGGGCTGGCGGACGTGCGGTGGCGGTCATCGACGGAAGGATCCCTCACTTCGTTCGGGATGACACCGGGGGTTGCGTGGGCGCACTGCGTTCAGTGTCATCCTGAGCGCAGCGAAGGATCCTTGCTCGCCGGCAGCAGCCATCCCGTCTCAGGGACTGTCGAGGCCCTTCGACTTCAGGATCTTGCCGTTCTCGGGATTGGCCAGCGCCAGCAGCAGCGCGTCGGCGGCGGCGCGGTTGCGCGAGCCGAGCGCCACGCCGCCGGAGTAGATCGTGTAGTTCTGGACCATCAGCGGGATCGGGCCGACGAACTGCACGCCCGGGACACCCATCAGCTCGCTGCTCTGCTGGAGCGCGATGTCGGCCTTGCCGTCGACGATGCGGTCGGCGACCAGCCCACCCTGGACCAGCACGCTCTTGGACTTGAGCTGGTCGGCGATGCCCATCTGCTGGAAGAGCTGGGCGAGGTAGATGCCGCTCGATCCGCCGGCCGCGGGGTCGATGTAGGCGATGGCCCGTGCGGCCAGCAGCGCCTTCTTGAAACCGTCGACCTCGGAGATGTCGGGGACCGGCGCACCCTGCTTGATCGCCATGCCGACGCCGGCGCGGGCCAGTTCCTTGGCGCTGCTCTCGTCGACGCGGGTGCGCAGCAGGGGGGCCATCGGGATCGGCGGGATCACCAGCACGTCGAAATACTCGCCGTCGGCGACGCGCTTCTGCAGCGCACCGGCCGTGCCATTGTCGATCGTGACCTTGTGGCCGGTCTTCTTCTCGAAGTCGGCGACGATCTCGATCGCGGCCGACTTGTAGGCGCCGGCGGTCAGCAGCTTGAGGTCGGCGGCGGACGCGCCGCCCGCGGCAAGGACGAACAGGAGGACGAGCAGGACGCGCATGGTTTCCCTCAGGCTGGCGTGCCCATGACGTAGGGCTTCAGCGCAGCATACATCAGCGCATGCGTCGGTGTCGGGACATTGTGCTTCCGGCCCAGCTCCACGACCTTGCCCGACAGCCAGGGCAGCTCGATCCGGTTGCCGCGCAGCAGGTCGACCGCCATGGACGCCATCAGGTGCGGCGGGGCGTTGCGGTTGAAATTGAAGGTCCGCTCGACGATGTCCGCGGGCAGGGCGACGCCAAGGGCACGGCCGACCGCGGCCACCTCCTCGTAGGCGGCGCCGAACATCGCATTGATGTCGGCATCGTCGCGCAGCTTGCCGACCGGCAGGCGGGTCAGCGCCATCACGCCGGCATTGGAGGCGAGCAGCACGAATTTGATCCAGAGGTCGGTCAGGATGGCTTCGCTCAGCACGCCGTCGATGCCGGCCTTCTTGCACATCTCGGCGAAGGCCACGGCGCGCGGGCTGCGGCTGCCGTCGGTCTCGCCGAACACCATGCGCATCACCGTGCCGGTCTGTCGGATCAGGCCGGGCTCGGCGATGGTCGCGCTGATGTTGGCGACACCCGGCATCACGGCGCGGGCGCCGAGGATCGGGATCAGCCGCTCGTGAGCGTCGACGCCGTTCTGCAGCGTGATGACCGCGGTGTCGGGTCCGACCATCGGCTTGATCGCCGCGCCGGCGCTCTCGACGTCCCACAGCTTCACGCAGAACAGCACATAGTCGACCGGGCCGACCTGGGCGGCATCGTCGGTTGCCCGGGTGGGGTTGAGATGGGTGTCGCCGCGCGGGCTGGCGACGCGCAATCCAGCCTTCTTCATCGCCGCCAGGTGCGCGCCGCGAGCGATGAAGGTGACGTCCGCGCCGGCATGGGCCAACGCGGCGCCGTATCCGCCTCCGACGCCACCGGCGCCGACGACCGCAATCCGCATCGTCTTACCCTCGCTTCTCGAGAACGCTGGCGACCAGCGTCGAGGCCATCACGCCGGTGAGGCGCGTCGGAACGGGGACTTCCAGCCGCAACGCATGGTCGGCGGCCAGCTTCCGTTCGTCGCCCTGCACGGCCACGGTCGCGTCGCCATGCGGCGTGTAGACGAAATGCGTGCCGGGCTCGAGGTGGAGCGTGCGTCCTTCGTCGAGCACGGCGATGTCGATCTTCACCCGCGCGCGGTGACCGATCAGGTTCACGACCTCGACCGGCCCGGCCTCCAATCGGCTGACGATCGGCGTTTCGCCCGTGAAGCGCACGGGGCGGAAAGGCTGGCGTACGTCGATCTCGCCGGTCGGCGTCTCCAGCACCAGTCCGCTGCCGGAGACGAGAACCTGCACACGGTCGAAGCCCGAGTAGTCCGAGAAGGGCCCGGGCTTCACGATGGGTGTCCGGCCGAACCGCCAGACATCGTCCTCGAAGGCGATGTCGACGGTCGTGCCGCCGCCGTTCTTCCACGGCGTGCGGAGATAGCTGCTGGGATCGAGCAGGGTGAACACGGGACGCCTGTTACGGCGCGAGCGTGACGTTCAGCGTCTTGCCGACCGTATCGTTCCAGGTCTTGACGCAGTCCGGACCGCAGCGCTTGGCGAACGACGGCAGGATGGCCTTGGTGAGGGCGTCCTTGCGCAGGGCCTCGTCGGCCGGCGTCACGGGCACCAGCTTCATGGCGGCGGGCGTGCCCTCGCTGCACGGGCCGGTGCCGGTGTTGCAGTTGATGCCGGTCTGCGTTTCGGTCCGGGCCTGCTCGAAGATCGACTTCTCGAGCTTGTTCAGTTCGGTCTGCAGGAAGGCCTGAACCTTGGGATCGAGCGAGTTCCACCACTTCAGGTTCGCGAGCTGGGCGGCGACGCCGAAATTGACCGGCATGGGCGAAATGAACTTCGCGGCCTCGTGCCACTTCGACTTGTAGCCCGACAGCGCGCCGGTGATGGCGCAATCGACCACGCCGCTGGCGAGCGCCGGCTGGACCTCGGCGAAGGCAATGTTGAGCGGCGAGGCGCCGATATGGGTGACGAAGGCCTGCTGCGACGCGCCCGAGGCGCGGATCTTGCGGCCCTTCAGGTCGGCGATCGTGACGAAGGCGTCGCGGCAGTACAGGACCTGCGCCTGGTAGGTACCGAAGCCCAGCAGCTTGATGCCGTGCTTCTCTTCGAGGAACTTGGCGTAGGCCGGGCGGATCGCCTCGATGACCTTCTCGAGTTCCTCGACGGAACCGACGAGGCCCACCAGGTCGGCGGCTTCGTTCATCGGCACTTCGCCAGAATTGTAGTTGAGGACGGTGGTGGCGAACTGAAGCGTACCACTGGAGACGAGGCGGAATACCTCGGCGCCCTTGAAGCCCAGCTCGGTGAAGGGCTTGACCTGGACCTTGATCGCGCCGCCCGACGCCTTCGGCACGGTCTCCGTCCAGAAGGGCAGCTCGCGGCTCGTGTACATCGACAGGCCGCCGATGCTGCCTACGACGTTGAACGAGGTCGAGGGCAGGGGCGCGGGCGTTTGCGCTGCGGCACCACCGGCGATGAACGACCCGGCAAGAGCCGCCGCCGCGATGAGATGCTTCAGGGACATGAAATCCTCCTTGTTAAGGTCAGGCCTTGAGAAGAGCCGGCAACCAGAGGGCCAGCTGGGGAAACGCAATCAGGATAGCGATCATGACGAGCATCATCGCCACGAACGGCAGGGCGCCGATGCAGAGATCGTAGAAGGCGCCGCCGCGCCTCACGGCCTGGACCACATAGAGGTTCAGGCCGACCGGTGGGGTGATGAGCGCGGCCTCCATCAGGATGACGAAGACGATGCCCCACCAGACCGGGCTGTAGCCCAGCGCCACGATGACCGGCACCACAACCGGTGTCGTGGCGATCATCATGGACAGCGTCTCCATGAAACAGCCGAGGATCAGGTAGAAGACGACGATGGCGATCAGCATGCCGAGCGGCGACAGGCCGAGCGCCAGCACCGTGTCGGTGATGGCCTTGACGAGGCCGATCGACACCATGACGAAGTTGAGGAAGAAGGCCGCGATCACGATCAGCATGACCATGCAGGTCGTACGCACCGTGCCCTCGAAGGCCCGCAGCAGGACCGGCACGGTGAGCTGGCCGTTGGCCGCGACCAGGCCCAGCGTCGCCATCAGGCCGAGCGCGGCGGCCTCGGTCGGCGTGGCGATGCCGGCATAGATCGATCCCACGACGATGAGGAAGAGGCCGAGTGGCGGCAGCAGGTTCTTGAGGCCGGACACCCGTTCGCGCCAGAGGTCCGCGGTATTCTGCCTGGGGCCGGCCCATTGCGGCCGGAACAGGCAGAGCGCCAGCACCATCAGCGAGAACAGCCCCGCCAGCAGGAAGCCGGGAATGAAGCCCGCCGCATAGAGGTCGGCCACCGAGGTGTCCGTGAGCACCGCGTAGATGATCATGTTGATCGAGGGCGGGATCAGGATGCCCAGCGTGCCGCCGGCCGCGATCGAGCCCAGGAACAGCGGCCTGTTGTAGCCGCCCCGGTCCATGTTGGGGATGGCGACCGTGCCGATGGTGGCGGCCGTGGCCACCGACGAGCCCGAGGTGGCGGCGAAGATCGCGCTCGCGGCAATGTTGGTATGGATCAGGCGGCCGGGAATGCGCGCGAACCAGGGCGTCAGCGCCGAGAACAGGCGTTCGCTCATGCCCGACCGGTGCATCAGTTCGCCCATCATGATGAACATGGGCGCGGCGATCAGGATGAAGTCGTTCGAAGAGTTCCAGGCCAGTTCGCCGATCGCCCCGGTCATGGGGAAGAAGGCGAAGCGCTCCGACAGGACATACGCCATCAGGCCCAGCGCGGCCGCGACCGGCAGGCTGATGCCGACCAGGACGACGAGCAGCGTGAAGGCTGTCCCGATCATCGCGGCGTCCCCTTCGGCGGCGGTGCCTGCTCCACACCGGCCTGGCTGATTTCCTCGTTGACGCGCAGGCTGCCGATCAGGGCGTCGAAGCCCGGGCCGTCGCCCGCCAGCAGGCGCAACACGGCCTGGATGGGCAGCAGGATCGCGACGCAGGCGAACCAGAAGATCCCGATCCACCAGATCGCCTGCGGCAGCGCCATCGGAGTCTGAAGGGCGGACACGGACTTGGCGTTCATCGCCATCGACTGGGCGAGCGTGCCCCAGCAGAACCAGGCGAGCGCGACCGCGATCAGCGCCAGCGAAAAGGCTGCGATCAGGTCGAAGACGACGCGGACCGACCGCGGAAAGGCATCGAGCAGGATGTCGACCCGGATGTGGGTCTTGGAGGTGGTCGCGAAGCCGAGGCCGAGCCCGATGCAGGCGGCCAGCGCATAGCCCGACATCTCGAAGCTCTCGACCATGCCGCGCTTGAACAGGAAGCGCGTGATGACGTCGATGGTGATCAGGCCGCTGCAGCCGACGAGGATGATGGCCCCGCCGATCCAGGAAAGGATACGCGAAATACGCTGAGGCCAGGGCTCGGGCGGCAACAGGCTGGACGACTCACTCATGTGTACGAACTGCTCCCCAAGGACGGTGCCCCCGCAACCGCCATGGCCCGAGCAATGTCCGGGCCATGTCTCCTTGTAGTATGCAGGCGGATCGCCCGCTAGGGCACGATTCGCTCCTTGCGGAAGCGGGTCAGCAGGCGCTCGAACATGGCTTCGCTGTCCACCACCTCGTGGAAGCCGTGCTGGCGGCTCTTGGTGACGTCCGACATCACATCCCAGTCCGAGCCGAACACATAGTCGGCGAAGGGCCAGGCGACGAGCTGGCCGAAGTCGAACTTCTTCAGCCGGTATTTCTTCGTCATCTCCGCCCACATTTCGGCCTTGTCGGCCATCTGCTGGGTCAGGCTGATGGTCTGCAGTTCGCCCACCTTCATGTCGAAGACCTGCGCGATGCGGGGCCAGACGTTGCGCCAGCGGAAATAGTCGCCGTTGGTGATGTTGTAGGCCTGGTTGGCGGCGCGCCTCTCGGTGGCGGCCCACAGGGCCGCACTCGCGAAGTGCGAGGACTCGGTCACCTGATAGATGGTGCCGTAGGCGCCCGGCTTGCCGGGGAAGCGCAGCGGCAGGCCGAGTTCCCGGGAGATCGCGGCATAGACGGCGATGGCGGGCATGATGCTCATCGCCGTGCCCGGTGCGAAACCGCAGAGGGTCTGGGGCCTGAGCTCGGTCCAGCTCCACGCCTTGCCGCGCTGGAACGCCGTCAGCCAGTCGATCTGGTCGAAATAGAAGTCCGGCGGCATGTGGCGCGGATCGGTCTCGCGCATCGGCGTCTTCAGCGGCCCGAGATGCGTGCCGTAATACTTGGTGCCGGTGACCAGCACGACGCGCTTCAGCTTCCTGGACGCCTCGGCGATGGCGGTCACCGAATTCACCAGCATGTCGCGATTGGGCGCGATCACCGAGGCATAGCCCGCCGCGTTGCCGGTGCCGGCCTGGAAGGCGGCGTAGAAGACGTGTGTGACGTCGCGCAAGTCCCCGAGCTTGGCCGCCACGTCGTCGAGGTCGAGCAGGTCGACGGAGATGTGGCGATAGCGCGGCCCGTTTTTCTCCGGCCGGCGCGACAGGCCGACAACCTGCCAGTCGCCCTCCGCCACCAGCCGCTCGACGATGTAGCGGCCGATGACGCCGAGCGCGCCGACCACGACGGCTTTCTTCTGCATGTCCTACCTCACGGTCGCGATGGTGCCGTTGGCGATCATCTTCTCGATCTCGCTTTCCGAGTAGCCGTGTTCGGCCAGGATCGCGCGGCTGTGCTGGCCGGTCACGGGGGCTTCGGCGCGGGAGGTGCCGGGTGTCGGTGGCAACATGCCAGGCAGGGCGGGCACCGGGACCTTCTGAGGGACGCCGGCCTGCTCGAGCCAGTGGATCAGGCCGGTTTCCTTGACGTGCGGCTGTTCCAGGAAGTCGGCGTAGCTGTTCAATCGCTCGTGCATCAGCTTCGCCTCCGTGAGCTTCTCGCTCCAGTGCGCGGAGGGCTTCGCCTCGATCATCGGCCGCACGATCGCATAGAGCGCCGCCTCGTTGGCGAGACGTGCCGCCGGCGTTGCGAAGCGCTCCTCGTGTGCCAGCGCGGGCACCCCCATCAGCCGGCAGAGGCTCTGCCAGTCGACGTCCTTGAGGGCGAGGATCGACATCCAGCCGTCGGCCGTCCTGAACACGCCGCCGGGCACGCCACCCGGCTTCATCGTGCCGCCCTCGAGATGGCAGGCCATCAGCCGGATCGACTGCAGCGCCGTCGCCGATTGCATCAGGCTGACGTCGATGTATCGCCCCTTCGTCTCGTCGCGCCGCGCGTAGAGCGCCGCACTCACGGCCTGGAAGGCGTAGAGCGCGGTCGACATATCGACCACGATCACCGGCACGCGATGGGGGATTCCGTCCTCGCCGCGATTCTCCGCCATCATGCCGGTATAGGCCTGCAGCACCGGATCCATCGCCGGCCGCTCGGAGAGCGGGCCGGTCTGGCCGAAGCCCGAGATCGAGACATAGAGGATGCGCGGCACGCGGGCCGATATCGCCGCATAGTCGAAGCCCAAACGCTTGATGGCGCCGGGCCGGAACCCTTCGAGGAAGATGTCGGCCTCTTGAAGCAGGCGCCAGACGATCTCCTTGCCGGCCTCGCTCTTGAGGTCGACCGACAGGCTGCGCTTGCCCATGTTGCCGATGATCGAGAAGGCGCTGTGGCTTTCGTAATGGACGCCGAGCGTGCGCGCCCAGTCGCCTTCGCCGATTCCCTCGACCTTGATGACCTCGGCGCCATGCTGGGCCAGCAGCATGGCGCAATAGGGCCCGGCGATGCCCTGGCTCAGGTCGACGACCTTGAGTCCGGCGAAGGGCGCGTCGTAGCTCATGCGAGCTTCACCAGCATCTTACCGAAGTTCTCGCCGCGCAGCAGGCCGATGAAGGCGCGCGGCGCCTTGTCGATGCCCTCGACGATGTCCTCGCGGTACTTGAGCCTGCCGTCGCGGATCCATTCGCCCATCTGGCGCATGGCCGGGCCGTAATGCTGCGCGAAGTCGGTGACGATGAAGCCGCGCGCCATCACGCGCTTGCCGACGAAGGTGCCGAGCAGGCGAGGCCCCATCGAGGCGCTGGTCGCGTTGTACTGCGAGATCGAGCCGCACAGCGCGACGCGACCGAAGAAGTTGATGTTGCGCAGGACGGCATCGGTGATCTCGCCGCCGACATTGTCGAAATAGACGTCGGGCCCGTTGGGGCAAGCAGAGCGCAGCGCGGTATCGAGGTCCTTCTCGGCCTTGTAGTCGATGCAGGCATCGAAGCCGAGTTCGTCCTTCACGAAGGCGCACTTCTTCGCGCCACCGGCGATGCCGACGGTGCGGCAACCCATGATCTTCGCGATCTGGCCCACCACCTGGCCGACCGCGCCGGAGGCGGCCGACACCACGACCGTTTCGCCGGGCTTGGGCTGGCCGACCTGCAGCAGGCCGAAGTAGGCGGTCATGCCGGGCATGCCCAGCACGCCGTTGGCGGTCGAGATCGGCGCCAGCGAGGGATCGACCTTGCGCAGCGCCGGGCCGCCGCCGATCGCATATTCCTGCCAGCCGAGGCGGTCCTCGACGATGTCGCCGACCTTGAAGCCATCGTGCTGCGAGGCCACGACCTCGCCGACCGTGCCGCCGGTCATCACCTCGCCGAGGCCGACGGCGGCGGCATAGGAGGCGGCGTCGCGCATGCGGCCGCGCTGGTAGGGATCGAGCGAGAGATAGTGGACCTTCACCAGCACCTCGCCATGACGCGGCGCAGGAACCGGCACTTCCTCGACGCGGAAATCGGATTCGGCCGGCTCGCCCGGCGGGCGGCGCACGAGAACGACGCGGCGATGCGTTTTGGGGATGGTCATGAGCGGTTGCCTCCGATTGCCTTTGGACCCCACCATAGCGCGGGATTTGCAGGAGCTGCCATGCCGACGATCCGGCGTCTTTCGTTCATCGGACTCGAATATGCCTTCGCGCCGGAAAAAGCCTACGGCATGTCGCGCGGCGGCGGCTTCCGGCGCCAGGGCGGGCTGGTCGAGGTCGAGACCGACCAGGGCGTGACCGGCATCGGCGAGGCCTTCGGCAACCCGCTGGTCACCCGGGAGTATTTCCGCATGCTCGAGCCGATGTTCGTCGGCCGCAGTATCTTCGACTTCGATCATGTCGAGGCCCGCGTGCGCAACGCGATCTACCATCTGGGCGTCGGCAACCAGCTCACCTCCTGTCTGGCCGCCATCAACGTGGCGCTGTGGGACGCAATGGCGCGCGGCTTCGGCGTGCGCGTCTGCGACCTGATCGGCGGCTGCGGCGCGACACGCTTTCCGGCCTATGCCTCGACAGGGTTCTTCTCGGACGACCCCGACCGCCAGCTCGAACACATGATGGCAGAGGCCGCGAGCCATCCTTATGCCGGCGCCAAGATCAAGATCGGACGCGGCATCCGGAGCGACGTCGAGCGCGTGAATCTCGCGCGCGAGGCACTGGGTCCCGACAAGCTGCTGCTGGTCGACATCAACGGCGCCTACACCGCCGACGTCGCGCTGGAATGCGCCCGCGCCATCGAGCCGTTCAACATTCACTGGATCGAGGAGCCGCTGCCGCCGGGTGACTTCCGCGGCTATGCCGAACTCAAGCTGCGCTCGCCGATCGCGCTGGCGGCCGGCGAGGCGCATCACACGGTCCGCGACTTCCGCGCCCTGATCGACGGGCGCTGCATCGACATCGTTCAGCCGTCGATCCCCGGCGTCGGCGGCATCACCGAGGCCAAGCGCATCGTGGCGCTGGCGCATGCGCAGAACCTGCGGGTGGCGCCGCATGTCTGGGGCGGCGCCGTCGGCCTCGCCACGGCCTGTCACTTCCTGGCCGCGCTGCCGGCGACACCGCATACCGATCATCCGCCGCATCCCGCGATGCTGGAATACGACATGAGCGACAACGAGCTGCGCACCAAGCTTTTGAAGAAGCCTCTCACGTTCGAGGACGGGCACATCCTGCTGCCCGAGGGCCCGGGCCTCGGCATCGAGCTCGACCGGGATGCCGTCGAACACTACCGCGTGTGCTGATGGCCCCGGTCACGGTCGATCCTGACAAGGTTCGGGAGTTCCCCACGGCAGTCAGCTTCTACAAGTGGCTCGGCAGGCATCACGACACTGAAAGCGAAGTCTGGATCAAGATCCATAAGGTCGGCTCGGGCCTGAAGTCGATCACGCCGAAGGAGGCGATCGACGTCGTGCTGTGCTGGGGCTGGATCGACGGCATCCGCAAGGGCTTCGATGAGAAGAGCTTCCTGCAGCGCTACACGCCGCGCGGCCGCAAGAGCGTCTGGAGCCAGATCAACGTCGACAACGTCGCCCGTCTGATCGAGGTCGGTCGGATGACGGCGCACGGGCTGAAGCAGGTCGACGCTGCCAAGGCCGACGGCCGCTGGGACCGCGCGTACCGGACGAAGGGCTCGAAGATCCCTGACGACCTGCAGGCCGCCATCGACGCGGAGCCCAGGGCCAAGGCGATGCTGGCCAGTCTCAGCGTCCAGAATCGCTTCGCACTCGTGTTCCGGACCGAGAACATGAAGACCGGGGCGGGGCGGAAGAAGAAGATCGAGACCTTCGTCCAGATGCTGAAGCGCGGCGAGACGATCTATCCGCAGGGGAAAAAGAAGGCTTGAGGATCGTCAGCGCAACGTCGGATCGAGTCGATCGCGCAGCCAGTCGCCCAGAAGGCTGATCGACAGCGTCGTGATCACGATGGTGGCAGCCGGTGCCAGCATGATCCACGGCGCATGGCTGATATATTCGCGGCCGTAGCCCACCATGTTGCCGAGCGAGGCGAGCGGTGGCTGCACGCCGAGGCCGAGGAACGACAGGCCGCTTTCCAGCAGGATTATCTCGGGGAAGGTGAGCGTCATCGACACGATCAGCGTCGAGGCGATGTTGGGCAGGATGTGCAGGCCGTAGATGCGCGCCGGGCTGGCGCCGAGCTGGCGGATGGCGGCGGCGTAGCCCTGTTCGTTGGCTGCGAGGGTGAGGCCGCGGGTGATGCGGGCGTAGCGTTCCCAGGAATGGAAGCCCATCAACGCGATGAACAGCGGCAGGCTGTTGCCGAGGAAAGCCAGCACCGCCAGCGCGATGATCATGAACGGCATGCTGGCCTGGAAATCGATGGCCATCAGCACGACCTGCTCGATGGCCTTGCGGAAATGCGCGGCGAGAAAGCCCAGCGCCGTGCCGAGCGTCGCGGCGATCAGGGTGCCGAACAGCGCGATCAGGAGGCTCATGCGGATCGACATGATGAGGCGCGAGAGTACGTCGCGGCCGAGTTCGTCGGTGCCCAGCAGATGGGCCCATGTCCCGCCCATCAGGACGGGCGGCGCCAGCCGCGCCTTGAGGTCGAGCGCGGTGATCGAATAGGGCACCAGGAAGTCCGCGCTCAATGCCGTCACGATCATCAGCACCAGCCAGGCGAGCGCCAGCGTGACGCCCAGCGGCAGGGCGAAAAGCCGGCGGCGGGCAGAGAGAGCTTGAAATTGTTCGGCGATGGCCATGGTCAGTGCGCCGCGGCGGTGCCGCGCACGCGCGGATCGAGCCAGCCGTAGGCGAGGTCGACGGCGAGATTGGCCATCACCATCCACGCCGCGATGACCATCAGGATCGCCTGCACGACGGCGAGATCGCGATTGGCGACCGCCGATACGAGCAGCCGTCCGATGCCCGGCCAGGAGAAGACGCTTTCGACGACCACCGCACCGGCCACCAGGCTGCCCACCATGAAGCCGACGATCGTGACGGTCGGGATCGCGGCGTTGGGCAGTGCGTGACGCCGCACGACCGTGTGCCAGGTGACGCCCTTGGCCGAGGCGGCGCGGATGTAGGGCTGGCCCAGCACTTCGAGCATCGCCGAGCGCGTGAAGCGCGCCATGATGGCGGCACCGCCGATGCCCAGCGTCAGGATGGGCAGGATGGCCGAGGTGAGACCGTTGTTGCCGCTGGCCGGCAGCCAGCCGAGCTGTACCGCGAAGACGAGGACCAGCAGCAGTGCCAGCACGAAGCTCGGCATCGTGAAGCCCGCGACCGAAGCCGCCATGGTCAACCGGTCGGCCATCGAATTGCGATGAAGCGCGGCATAGATGCCGGCGGGGATGCCGAGCCCGATCTTCAGTGCCAGCGCCGGCAGGGTGATGGCGAGCGTCGCCGGCACGCGTTCCATGACGAGCTCGATGGCCGGGCGACCGTCGCGCATCGACTTGCCGAAATCGCCGGTGAGCGCGTGTCCGATGTAGGCGAGGTACTGCTCCCAGATCGGCTGGTTGAGGCCCCAGGACTCGCGGAAGGCCGCGATGGCTTCGGGAGGCGCGTCGACCGACATGATCGTCAGTGCGGGGTCGCCCGAGAGGCGCAGCACCACGAAGGCGAAGGTCATCACGAACAGGATGGTGAGGCCCGCGCGCAGCAGCCGCGAGGCGGCGAACATCAGCATCAGGCGGCGACCTGCAAGGCGGGTTCGTGGACACGGTGACAGGCGACCATCCGGCCGCCGGTCATCGGCTGCAGCGTCGGCGCCTCGGCACGACACTGCGCGGTGGCGAAGGGACAGCGCGTGTGGAAGGAGCAGCCCGGGGGGACGTTCACCGGATTGGGCGGATCGCCTTGCAACAGCATCCGCTCGCGGCGCGGACCGCCGCGTGCCACGGTCGGGATCGCGGCCACCAGCGCGCGCGTATAGGGATGCGCCGGCGCGGCGAACAGACTCTCGGCCTCGCCCTGCTCGACGATGCGGCCGAGATACATGACGGCGACATCGTGGCTCACCTGGCGCACGACCTTGAGATCGTGGCTGATGAACAGATAGGCGATGCCCAGCCGCTCCTGCAGGTCGAGCAGCAGGTTCACGACCTGCGCCTGGATCGAAACGTCGAGCGCCGAGACCGGCTCGTCGCAGACCAGCAGGTCCGGGCTCGTCATCAGGGCGCGCGCCAGCACCACGCGCTGGCGCTGGCCGCCGGACAGTTCGTGCGGGTAGCGTTCGTACTGGTGCGGCTGCAAGCCGACCGAGTCCATCGCCGCCCGCGCGCGGTCGCGACGCTCGGCTTGCGACACCTGTTCGTGGATGGCGAGCGGTTCCTCGATCTGCGTTCCGACCGGCAGGCGGCGGTCGAGGGCGCCCAGCGGATCCTGGTAGACCATCTGGATATGGCGCCGCAGGCCGCGCCAGGCCGGCGTGCCGACGGGAGGCATCGGCTGCCCGCGATAACGCACTGTGCCGGCGGTGGGCGGCACCAGGCCCAGCACCAGCTTGCCGGTCGTCGACTTGCCGCAACCCGACTCGCCCACGAGGCCCAGCGTGCGTCCCCGTTCGAGCGTGAGGGACACGCCGTCGACTGCCCGCAGCACGGACTTCGGTCCGAAGAAACCGTCTCCCGAGCGGACCTTGTAGTGGCGCCGGAGATCGGTGGCCTGTAGCAGCGCGCTCATTCCGCGGCCCGCGGCAGCGACCAGACCGACAACCCGGCCTCGATCTGGCGGTGGCAGGCGGCGGCATGCAGGAAGCCGACCGTGCGCGAGGGCGGCGGCACCGTCGCGCATCGCGTCTCGGCGACGGGGCAGCGCGGCGCGAAGCGGCAGCCCGCCGGCATGGTGCCGGGATCGGGCACGGTGCCGGGAATCGCCGTGAGGCGGCGGCGTGGACCAGTGAGGGCAGGCAGGGCCGCCAGCAACCCCTGCGTATAGGGATGACGCGGCGCGTCGAACAGATCGGCACCGGGCGCTTCCTCGACCAGTCGGCCGGCATACATCACGGCGACCCGGTCGACGTTCTCGGCCACGACACCGAGATCGTGGCTGATCAGCACCAGCGCCATGCCGGTGTCGCGGCGGATGCTACCCAGCAATGCGAGGATCTGCGCCTGGATCGTCGCGTCGAGCGCCGTCGTGGGTTCGTCGGCGACCAGTAGGTCGGGCTGCCCGGCCAACGCCATGGCGATCATCACGCGCTGGTTGAGACCGCCGGACAGGAGATGCGGATAGTCGGTGAGGCGCCGGCGCGCGTCGGCGATGCCGACCTGGTCGAGCAGGCGCAGCGCTTCCGCCTCGGCGGCGCGTCCGCTCAGGCCGCGATGCAGGCCGAGCGCCTCGACGAGCTGGCGGCCAATGCGATGGACCGGATTGAGGCAGCTCGACGGGTCCTGGAAGATCATGGCGATGCGCTTGCCGCGCACCCGTTCGAGGTCGCCGCGCGAAGCGCCGACCAGTTCCTGGCCTTCGAGACGGACCGAGCCGGTCACGCGTGCCTTGGCCGGCAGGAGACCGAGTGCCGCGAGCCAGGTCACGCTCTTGCCGGAGCCCGATTCGCCCACGATGCCCAGCGCCTCGCCGGGCGCGACCTCGAGGGTCACGCCGTCGACGGCGCGCGAGGCTTGCGCGCCGCCCGCGAAATCGACCGCGAGGCCGCGGACCGCGACGAGGGGCGCCGTCATCGCGCGGCCCTCAGACCGAGAAGTTGCTGGCGCGGAACTCCATGGCGAAGGACGGGGAGGCCTTCCACTTGATGTCCCGGCGCTTGGCGGTGAAGGTCGCGTTCTGGTGCAGCACCGTGTAGGCGGGGTCTTCGCGCTCGCAGATTTCGAGCATGCGCCGGAACATCGCCTTGCGCTTGCCCATGTCGGTCTCGACCTCCATCGCGACGGAGAGCCTGTTCATCTCCTCGTTGGTCCATTCACCGACCTGCTGCTGCTGGCCCTGCGGCCCGTGCTGGGCCACGATCGAGGAGATCGGATCGTTGAAGCCGGCGCTGTTGGACCAGTCGCGCACGGCGCGCGGGCTGTTGGTGTCGAAGACCTGTTGCCAGTTCTCCTTCATCTCGATCTGCACGTTGAGGCCGGCGGCACGCCACATCTCGACCAGCACCTGCGCCGTCGAAACCTGGTTGGTGTAGTAGTTGTTGAGCAGGCGGTACGGGATCGGATCGCCCTTGTAGTTGGCTTCCTTCAGCAGCGCCTTGGCCTTGCCGAGGTCGTAGGCCGGCACCGTCCAGTTCTCGACGAACATCGGGCCGTAGAATTCCCATTGCAGGCCGGCCGGCACGCGCGTGCGGCCCGACCATAGCGCGTCGACGATCGCCTTTCGGTCGATCGCGTGCGTGAAGGCCTGGCGGATGCGCGGATCGGCGAGGCGGGGATGGTTCTTGTCGAACACCGTGATGCGGTGGTTGACGATGGTGCTGCCCAGCACCTCGAATTTCGGGTTCTTCTCGATGCCGGGGATCTGGTCGGGCGGCACATCGCAGATGAAGTCGAACTGGCCGGCCAGCAGGCCGTTGATGCGGGTCGAGACTTCCGGCACCACGACGATGGTCACGCTCTTCAGCGGCGGCCGCCCGCCCCAATAGTCGTCGTGCGCATCGAGCGTCAGCGACTGGTCGGGCGCGAAGGCGCGCACCTTGTAGGGGCCGGTCGAGACCGGCGCACGCGCCCAGTCGAGCCAGCTCTTCGATTCCTCGTAGGCGCGGCGCGAGACGATGTCGCTGCCGAGCCTCCCGATGCGGCCTTCCATGGTCACATCGGGCGTGCGGTTGGTGAAACGCACCGTGTACTTGTCGACCGCCTCGACCTTCTCCAGCGCCGGGAACAGGCGCTTGGCGACAGCCGGCACTTCCGGCGGCAGGTTCTTGCCCTGCAGCGAATCGCGGATCAGGACCGAGGTGAACAGCGTCTTGGTCGAGGCGATGTCGTAGTCGGGACCGAACATGCGGTCGCGGCTGAAGGTGAAGACGACGTCGTCGGCGGTCATCTCGTCGCCGTTGTGGAACTTCACGCCCTTGCGCAGGGTGAACTCGACGGTGCGCTCGTCGAGGCGCTTCCAGCTCTCGGCGAGCCCCGGCACTTCCTCCAGCTTGGCGAGCAGGTCCTGCATGATCAGGCGCTCGAACATGAACGAGAAGACGCGCTGGCCGACGTTGGACTGCTCGCGCAGCGGCTCGAGGGCGGCGCTGTTGGCGATCTGCTGTACCGCGATGGTGATCGAGGGGCGGCGGTCGGCCTGCGCGAGGGCGACACGCGGCAGGGCGAAGCTGGTGGCGGCAAGGCCCGATGCGGCGATCAGGCTTCGACGGCGCAGGAACATGGTGCGGAACTCCCCGGTGACGAGGGGGGGGACGCTAGTCCGCATCCATGACCGGCAGATTTCCTTCCGGTTACGCTTCGCTGTTGCGCTGCGGGAGATCGCCCCCTGTTGTGCAAATAAGCACGGCGCGTGCGAGAGTTCGGGTGGCCCGGTCCGTGAAGGCGTAAACTCCGCCCCGGCCAACTCGGGGAGAGAACGATGCCGATCAGCAATCGCCTTTACGCAGAATTTCTGGGAACTGCCTGGCTTGTGCTGGGCGGGTGCGGCAGCGCCGTTCTGGCCGCGGGCTTCCCGCAACTCGGCATCGGGTTCCTGGGCGTGTCGCTGGCCTTCGGCCTCACCGTCCTCACCATGGTCTATGCGGTGGGCGGCGTATCGGGCGGACACTTCAATCCCGCGGTGACGGTGGGCCTGGCCGTCGCGGGTCGCCATCCCACGGGCGAGGTGTTGCGCTACGTGGTCGCGCAGGTGCTGGGCGGGATCGCGGGCGCCGCCATCCTCTATGTCATTGCCACCGGCAAGGCCGGCGCGGAAATCGGCAGTTTCGCGACCAATGGATACGGCGACCGTTCGCCCGGCAAATATGGTCTGGTGTCCGAGCTGGTGATCGAGGTCGTGATGACCTTCGGCTTCGTGACCGTCATCCTGGGCGCCACCGACAAGCGGGTCACGCCGGGGATGGCCGGTCTCGCGATCGGGCTTGCTCTGACCCTCATCCACCTGGTGACCATTCCCGTGACCAATACGTCCGTGAACCCGGCTCGCAGCACCGCACCGGCCCTGTTCGCCGGCGGCGCGGCCCTGTCGCAGCTCTGGCTGTTCTGGCTGGCGCCGCTGCTGGGCGGGCTGCTGGCCGGCGGCGCCTACGGACTGCTGCGCAGCAAAGACTGACGGGGCGGCTCGCCCGCTGTAGAGTGGGCGGCAGCCCAGGCCCATGAAGGAAGAACAGCCATGCTCGTGAAAAAATTCGCCACGCTTGCCCTGGTGGGCCTGATGCCGCTCGCCGCCGCCGCCCAGCAGGACGCCGAGGTGAAGTTCTGGTTCAAGGAGAACCCCAACAGCATCTCGGGCTGCATCCAGGCCGATTCGTCATTCACACGGGAACACACGTTCAAGATCGTGAACGGCCAGGCCGAGATCAAGTCGGCGGGCGGAATCGACGTCAAGCTGAAGCCGATCCGTCCCAACGTGTATCAGGGAACCTTCAATCTCGGCCGCATGAACCTGATCTACACCGCCGACCTCGGCGCCACGCCGCCGACGCTGGTGGCGCAGAGCCAGGATGGCGGCTGCAAGTGGAATGCGGTGAAGGCCTAGCCTTCGCGGCTTCCGCTTCGACTTGAATGGCGTGATGAACCCGGCGCGGCGATCGATTCCGTTCAGCATCACGATGCTGACGCTGATGGCCCTGATCGTCGTGCCGCTGGCGTCCGTTCTGCTGTGGCTGGGATGGCGATCCGTCGCCTTCCTCGAGCAGCGAAGCGCCGACCAGCGCGTGTCGAACCTCGAAACCGCGGTCGAGGGTTTCCTCACCGACGGGCTGCATGTCGTGATCTCGGTCGGGCAGGCGCTGGCCTTCGGCCCGAGCTTCAATGCCACTGAGAATCCCCTGACCGACGAGGAGCGCCGGCATCAGCTCATCGACATGCTGCGGCGCCATCACGCGGTTCAGGCCGCCTTCGTCGGCTACGCCGACGGCAGCTTCATCTATGCCGGCCAGCTCGAGACGTTGAGCATTGACCAGCGCCTCGAACTCGACGCGCCGGACGGCGAAGCGATCGTGGTGCGCGTGATCGAGGCGGGGACGCCGCCACGCCCCGAGACCTGGTGGTTCTACGCCCCTGACGGCACGCACGGCCCCGCCCGCAGCCTCTCCACCCCGTACGATCCGCGCACGCGTCCCTGGTACATCGAGGCGATGAAGGCCAAGGCCGCGATCCTCACCGAACCCTATCGCTTCGTCCAGACACGCGATGCCGGCATCTCCGCGGGCATTCCGCTGCGCGGCGGCAACGGTGTGATCGGTTTCGACTTCACGCTGCGCACCCTGTCGCGGCTGCTCACCGCCTACAAGATCACCGCCAATTCGGTGATCGTGGTCGGGCATGCCGGCGGTGCCGTCGAGATCGAGTCCGAGCCCTGCGCGCCGACCTTGCCCGGCTGCCTGCCAAGCGACGAACTGGTACGAAAGATATTGCACGACGCCGTGCGCGAAGCCGTCGCCACCGACATCAAGATCGATCGCGAGGTCGCGGCCGGCGGTCACGAATATCGTGTGATCGTACATCGCATGGCGCCTATGCTGGGGCAGCGCTTCATCATCGCGGCGGCGGTGCCGGTGCGCGAACTCACGGCGCAATCCCGCGAATTGCTGCAGCGTGCCGCAGTCGCCGCCGCTGTCGCGGTGCTGCTCGCCATCCTCGGCGCGCTGGCGGCATCGCTGATCGTCTCGCGGTCGATCGCCCGCATCGCGCTCAAGACGGAGAAGATCCGCCAGCTCGATTTCTCCGACCAGCAACCGGTCCGCAGCCGCATCCGGGAGATCGTGCGGCTTTCCGATGCCGTCGAGAACATGCGCGAGGGGCTGGAGATCTTCGGCCGCTACGTCTCCAAGGATCTCGTCCAGCAGATCATGCGATCGCCGGAGAGCAGCGGCGTTGGTGGGACGCGTCGCGAGATCACGGTGATGTTCACGGATATCGAGGGTTTCTCGCTGCTCAGCGAGACGATGGAACCCGAACTGCTGACCAGCCGGCTGTCGCGATACTTCGAGGCGCTGGGCTCGGCGATTTCGGCCAATCGCGGCATGATCGACAAGTATATCGGCGACAGCATCATGGCCTTCTGGAACGCGCCCGAGACCGATCCGGAGCATATCGCCAATGCCTGCCGCGGTGCCCTTCAGGCCGCGGCCGCGGGACGCGCGCTGTCGGAGAAATGGCGCGAACGCGGCCGGCCGGGCTTCCGCACGCGCTTCGGTTTGCACACCGGCCCCGCGGTCGTGGGCAATGTCGGCGCGCGCGAGCGCATCAACTACACGCTGGTCGGCCAGGTCGCGAACCAGGCGTCGCGCCTCGAAGGCATGAACAAGGTCTATGGCACGGAGATCCTCGCGAGCGGCGAGATCGCCCGGCCGACCTCCGAACTCTTCGTGTGGCGCCATATCGACCGCGTCGTTGCGGTGGGCACGACCGAACCGCACGACGTGTACGAGCCGATGGGAGAGATCGCCAGCCGTGCCGAACACGCAGCCTTCCTCGCAATCTGGGAGGCCGCCCGCGAGGCCTATGTTGCCGGCCGCTTCGAGAAGGCGCTCGAGGGTTTCCGTGCGGCGGCCGCAATGCGCGAGGAAGATGCACCCTGCCGCGTCTTCGTCGCGCGCTGCGAGACGTTCCTGAAAGACGGTGCGCCGCCGGGCTGGGACGGCACGTGGCACATGGATCGCAAGTAGCGCGCGGCCTCAGAAGCGTGCCGAGAGCCGGCCGCTGAACACGTTCACCGGTCCGCGCACGGCGTTGTAGGCGGGATTGACCAGCAACTGGTAATCCGCGGTGGCGACCACCCCCTGCGCGATCTGGAAGGCGTAGTAGGTTTCGACCACGGCTTCGGACGCGTAGGTGAGGGCGCCGTCGCCCACCAGCACGCCGAGGCCTCCGGCCGCCAGATAGTTGGCGTGATCGGCCGACAGCGAGTTCAGCGCGCCGGCGATGCCGATCCGATCGTCGGGGCGTCCCCACCGCGTGCCCTTGATCGAGGCGCCCAGCGAGAGGCTGGTATCGATGTCGGTGAACGCCATGATCTCGGACGCGCCGTTGTTCCAGCTGAAGCGGCCGAACAGGCCGAGATCGTCGGTGATCTCCTGTTCGAGATTGAGATAGAGCCCGTACTTGGTGCGGCCCCGCCGCGTCTGGGCGATCGTGTCGTTCGCGTTCAGGCCGGGCGTGAGCGCCGCCAGCGCCACCGCCTCGCTGTACGAGCCCGAGAAGGCGCTGTTCATCCAGGTGCCGAGCTTCACCGCGCCCGGCCGGTCGAACGGCCGGTAGCGCAGTTCCAGCTCGCCGACATAGCCGCCGCGCACGAACAGCGCTGTGTCGAAGGTGTTGGCGTTGGGCTCGTTGCCTACCAGGAAATAGCCGGCGCGCACCGCCCAGCTCGGGCGGTTGAGTTCGGCGGTGAAACCCCAGGTGAGCCCGAGACGATCGGCAGGATAGTCGAAGGCGCCGGCCGCCCAGATCGACCAGTTGAGGAAGTCGACCCGCGGATCCTCCGCATATGTATTGCCGTCGAAGAGGTCCTTCACGGAATACTTGCCGGCCTGCAGCGTCACACGCGAGACGTCGCGCTCGCCGGAAAGCTGGCCGTACTCGCTCTCGACCTTCTCGCGCTCGCCGCCCAGCCCGATCTCCTGGCGCAGGAACAGGCGCGAGGTGTTGTAGCGTGGATAGGGGAAGTTCGACTTCTGCGCCTCGCCGTTGGGATAGCCGCCGGCCCCCGTCGTGTTGGCGACGCCGAAGCCCTGCAGCAGTTCGGGATTGTAGTAGAGAGCGGCGCCTTCCCAGAGACGCACGCCGAGGAAGGCCGAGACCGTCCAGGTCTCGCGGCTCTGGCCCTGCGGCGGCAGGCTGTTGTCGCCCGAGTAGGCTGCGGCGATCGGTGGATAGCCCTGGAAGATGAAGGTGGTCTGGCCGTGGATTTCCCATGAGCCCGGGCCGCGGTCGGGCTTCTCGTCCGACTCTTTTTCCTGTGCGCCGAACTTGTAGTTCAGGCCGAGCCTGACCCGATGCAGGTCATAGGCCGAATCATAGCGAGCGGGGGCGGCGAAGGTGAAGCCGGTGAGGGGCAGGCTGGTGTAGAGATATTCCGCGCGCGCCGACCATTGCTGGTCGAGCCGATAGTCGACGCCCGCACCCACCACATAGCCTGCGCGCACATTGCCGGGCGTTGCGGCGTCGTTGCCGGTCGTGAGATCGACCCGCTCGTTCCGGACACTGGCCCAGGCGATGCCACCGGTGACGAAGGGCGTCCACCGGCCCTGCGCGTAGCCCACGCGGCCGCGCAGGCTTGCAAGATATTCGAGCTGCTGGTTGGCGGTCGCCGCGCCGGTCGCGCGGTAGGATAGGACCTGCGCCAGATCCTCCGCGCCGGGGAAGGACATGTCGAGTTCGAGACCGAGCATCAGGCGGGAAGGCAGGTAGTGTTCGTAGCCGGCCTGCACGCCGCCGAAGAAGGTTCCGTAGGGAGTCGTGCCGCCGGCCGTCGCGCCGGGAACCGGATCGGCGAAGGTCGCGGTGGCGCTGCCGAACAGATAGCCGACATGCCCGCCGACATAGAAGCCCGAGGCGGGCGCTGCGGGGTCGGCGGCGCGCACGGGAGAGACTGCGAGAAGGACAGCCGCCATCGCGGCGATGCCCGCCCATCCCGGACCGCCTTCTCGCGTCACGTCAGGAGATCGCCTCGCCACCATCGCCGGCGCGATATCACGCGGGCGGCGTTACCGCCCTGCGACGAATTCAGAACCGAACGGTTACACCCAGCGTGAAGAACTTGGTGTTGGGCTCGTCGTAGACGGTGCCCGCAAGCAGGTCGAAATCGAACCGTGGGTGTGCAGAAGGCGTGAAGCGCAACCCGATCTGGTTGCCGACGACGCCTGGTTGGCGCCCGAAGGCTTCCATCATCAGCGAAAGGTCCCAGCCGACGTCGAGTTCGACCTGGGCGCCCCAGAACAGGGCATTCGGCTGATCGCCCTGCAGGTAGCTCCAGCCGGCGTTGAGGTTGATCCTGAATTTCTCCGTGACCGGCACGGTAACGAGCGCCGTCAGCCCGGCAAGGCCCAGATCGCCCGTCCTTGCACTCACAGCGGCATTGAGACCCAGCGCGAAACCGACACCTTTGGAAGCCGGCTGAAGGTTGATTTTAACCTGCGGGCCGATCAGCGGCCCCGCAGTGGTCTGGTCCCAATAGTGCGCATAGGCCGCCCCGATCTCGAGCCAGGGGATCGCGAGCATCGTGCAGGCAGGCGCGAAGTTGCCGTAGCCGTCGCCCGGTACGAAATCAGAGACCCAGAGTTCGAGATGGCAGGTGCCGGGTGTCTCCACCTCGGAATCGTCGACGATGTGCGCCCCGCCGGCGGCCAGGGTCGGGCCCGCGAATACGGCAGCAACGACCCAGAGGACAAGCCCGGCGAAAATGCAGCAGCTGTTAGTTCTCACGCGCCCTGAATCGCCCGAGAGTGTTACGGGCGCAAGTCGTTTCAGGCGCGCATCAGGACCCGAACGTGCGCGGCGACCGATTCGGCGAGGGCCGCCAGATCGTAACCACCCTCCAGCACCGAGACGAGGCGGCCGCCCGCGTGCCGGCCGGCGATCGCCAGCAATTCCTCGGTCAGCCAGACGAAGTCCTCGGTCTCGACGTCGAGTTGCGCGAGCGGGTCCCGGCGATGTGCATCGAACCCCGCCGATACGATGACGAGTTCGGGCGCGAAGTCGTCGAGTGCGGGCAGCAGCCGGTCGCTCCAGGCCGCCCGGAACGCCGCACTGCCGCTACCCGCCGGCAGGGGGACGTTGACGACGTTGCCGGCGACGCCGCGCTCGCGGGCCGAACCGGTGCCGGGATAGAGCGGATACTGGTGCGTCGAGGCGTAGAACAGGTCGGGGTCGGGCTCGACCACGGCCTGCGTGCCCTGGCCGTGATGAACGTCGAAGTCGATCAGCGCCACGCGTCGCAGGCCGAAGGCGGCGCGGGCGTGCATCGCGCCGATTGCGACGTTGTTGAACAGGCAGAAGCCGCCCGGCACGTCCGGCGTGGCGTGATGCCCCGGAGGCCGCACGGCGGCAAAGGCGGTGCTTGCGCGGCCTTTCAGGACTCCGTCCACGGCGGCGATCACGGCCCCGGCAGCGTGACGGGCCGCATTCGCGCTGCCCGCGCTCATGACCGTGTCACCGTCGACATGCACCAGCTCGCCCTCGGGCGGGCGGATGCCCAGGATGGCGTCGACATAGTTCTGCGGATGGACGCGAGTCAGCTGCTCGATCGTGGCCGCGGGCGCCACGAGGCGGGCGAGGCCCGAGAACTCCTCGTCGGCCAGGGCCGCCGTCACGGCGCGCAGCCGGTCCGGCCGTTCGGGATGGAAGTCCCCGGTATCGTGTTCGAGGAAAGACGGATGGCCGATCAACAGCGTCATGCTCCCCCTCTAGCGCGCTTCGGCGATCTGCGACAGACTCGTCCGCAACCCGTCGTTCGCTGTGAGGTTGTTTTGTCCATGATGCGCTCTATGGCCGTCGCCGCCCTGATCCTGTTCACGGGGCAGGCCTCCGCCCAGGAAACCACCTTCCGGCTGAAGAATTCGACGCAGTATCCGATTGCCCAGCTCGCCGTGTCACCGACCCAGCTCAACATGTGGGGACCGAATTTCTTGCGGCCGCCGGCCATCAGGCCCGGCGAGGCCCGCGAAGTGTCCTACCGGGCATCGCCCGACTGGTGCATGGGCGACCTCAGGGTCACCTTCGCCGATGGCGGTCCCCCGGTCGTGTGGGGGTACCTCAATCTCTGCACCCTGAAGAACATCTCTCTTCACTACGACCGCATGAGCGGCGTCCCCACGGCGCGCTACGACGAGTAGGGAGGAAATCAGAGCATGGACACGCTGCCGGGCCTGCCGTTCGACAACAGCTACGCGAGGCTGCCGGAGCGTTTCTATGCCCGGCTGTCGCCCACGCCGGTCGCGGCGCCGCGGCTGGTGAAGCTCAATCGCGTGTTGGCCCTGCAGCTTGGCCTCGATCCCGAAGTACTGTCTTCGCCGGAAGGCGTCGCGATGCTGGCCGGCAACAAGGTCGCGCCGGGCTCCGAGCCGATCGCGCTCGCCTATGCCGGCCACCAGTTCGGCAACTTCGTGCCGCAACTCGGCGACGGTCGCGCCATCCTGCTGGGCGAGGTCGTCGACCGCGACGGCGTGCGCCGCGACATCCAGCTCAAGGGCTCCGGCCCGACGCCGTTCTCGCGCAGTGGCGACGGTCGTGCCGCGGTGGGCCCGGTGCTGCGCGAATACATCGTGAGCGAGGCGATGGCCGCGCTCGGCATCCCGACGACGCGCTCGCTCGCCGCCGTCACCACCGGCGAGCCGATCTGGCGCGATGGCGAGATTCCGGGCGCCGTGCTGACACGCGTCGCTTCCAGCCACATCCGCGTCGGCACCTTCCAGTTCTTCGCCGCGCGCAGCGACACCGAGGCGCTGCGCCTTCTCGCCGACCACGTGATCGCGCGGCACTATCCGCACGCGCGCGACTCGGCAGAGCCCTATCGCGTGCTGTTCGAGAGCGTGATCGGCCGGCAGGCCGCGCTGGTCGCGAAGTGGCTGCTGGTCGGCTTCATCCATGGCGTGATGAACACCGACAACTGCTCCATCGCCGGCGAGACCATAGACTACGGTCCCTGCGCCTTCATGGACGCCTACAATCCCGAAACGGTGTTCAGCTCGATCGACCAGCAGGGCCGCTACGCCTATGCGCACCAGCCCAGCATCGCGCACTGGAACCTGGCGCGTTTCGGCGAGACGCTGTTGCCGTTGCTGGCCGATGACAGCGACAAGGCGCTGGCCATCGCCAACGAGGCGTTGGGCACTTTCCGCGACCGCTACGTCGCCGCCCTGATCGGCGGGCTGCGGCAGAAGCTCGGCCTCTCCACCGAGGAGGAGGGCGACGCGGCGCTGGCGCAGGACCTGCTCAATGCCATGACCGAAGGCCAGGCCGATTTCACCCTGACCTTCCGCCGCCTGGGCGATGCCGCCGCCGATCCATCCGCCGACGCCGAAGTCCGCCGCCTGTTCGCGAAGAAGCCGGAAGCTTTCGAAGCCTGGCTCCCGCGCTGGCGCGAGCGCCTGACGCGCGAACCGCAGGATGGTCCGGCCCGTCGCGCGGCTATGCATTCGGTGAATCCGCTCTACATCCCGCGCAATCATCGCGTCGAACTCGTGCTCAGCGCAGCCGCCGAACGCGAGGACTACGCGCCGTTCGAGGAACTGCTCGCGGTGCTGGCGAAACCCTACGAGGAACGGCTGGGCCTGGAAGCCTATGCCGAACCGGCGCCGCCGGATCAGGGGAACTACCGCACTTTTTGTGGCACCTAGGCCTTTGAGGCAAAGAGAAAGGATCCTTCGCGGCGCTCAGGATGACACCACTTTGTTGATTTGGCGCACGACGTCCATTCCAACAGCAGTGTCATCCCGAGCGTAGCGAGGGATCTTTCACTTGCCGAACTCACAGATGCACTGCCTCAGATATTGATCGCCGCCGGCGTCGCGTCCTTCCAGTCGATCCAAGAATCGAGATGCATGAAGCGACCGTCGTCGGTGCCGACCTCGCGGGCGATCAAGGTATTCAGCTTGGTGTTCATCGTCGCGATCAGGTCGCGATTGCGGTCGAAGTCGTGGGCGAGGTTCACGACCTCGTCGGGGTCGTTCGCGACGTCGTAGAGTTCGAGGTCGTTGTTGACGCGAAGCTGTTCAAGCGTCGTCGGTGTATTGAAGTTGCGGAACGAGAAGTAGCGGCTGAACTTGTAGCGCTCGTCGACGATGGAGCGGATGCAGACGCGCAGCTTCCAGTCGACCGGAAAGGATTCGATCTTCCTGAACAGGTCCGAGCGTGCGATCGACTTGTTCAGCAGCGTCTCGTAGAGCTCCTTCGTGAACTTCTCGTCGTGGACCATGAGCTGGCTGTAGCAGAACAGCACGCCGCCGCGGTCTCGCGTGAAGGCCGGATTGGCGGGCTGGCGCAGCAGCGGGGAGAAATCACGGCCTTTCATCAGCGCCATCGTGTCCGCGACGGGTGCCGTCGACTTCCCGGTGAGCGCCACGATGGTCGGCACGAAGTCGAGATGCGACGTCGTCTCGAGGCAGCGCTGGCCGCCCTTGATCTCGGGATGCACCACCAGCATCGGCACATGGTTCTGCTGCCGATAGGTCGTCGTGCCCTTGCCCTGCAAGCCGCCATGACTGCCGAGCAGGTCGCCATGATCCGAGGTGAAGATGACGATCGTCTTGTCGGTGAGGCCGAGCCGGTCGAGCTGGTCCAGCACCTGCACGATCTGCTGGTCGGCATCGCGGATGGCGTTGAAGTAGTAATTCTGGCGCAGTCGCATGCGCCATTCCTCCTGCGGGATCAGTCCCGTCAGGATGGCGTTGGCGCCCTTGTAGATGCGATGCGCCGGCACTCGGTCGGGCGTGTCGAGCGACTGCTGCCAGGTCCTCTGCAGCGGGATGTCGTTCCATTCCTGCCGGTAGAACGAATCGTTCGGCGGATAGGCGATGTTGAGCTTGGCTTCGACCGCCTGCACCGGCAGCTCGCCGGGTTTGTCGGTGTTCACCCACATCACGTCGTGCGGGTTCACGAGATTGACCGCGAGATACCAGGGCTGCTTCTTGTCGGTCATCGGGCGGCCCTTGGCCTTCAGCCACTGGATCGCCTGCGCCGCCGTGATCTGGTCGTACTGATAGCCGCCTTGGGCGCCTTCGATGAAATCGCCGGTGCCGGTGTAGTCGTAGAAGCCGTAATCGCGATCCATCATGGTCTCGAACAGGGCCTTGATGTCGCCGGCATGGTTCTCCATCGCCATCGCGCCGTTCAGGTGCCACTTGCCCTTGTAGGCAGTGTAGTAACCCATCCTGCGCAGGATCTTGCCGATGGTAGGCAGTTTCGGATCCAGGCTCTTCATGTAGGGCACGCCGGCATTGTCGAAGATGCCATTATGCGGCGTGTGAAGGCCGGTATAGATGACGGCGCGCGACGCCGAGCACATGTCCGACGCGATCTGGTGGTTCTCGAAGAAGGTGCCGGTGGTGCGCAGCCGCTCGTGGCCCGGCAGCGGGATGGGCCAGCGCGGACCCATGTAGTGTTCCTGGTCGGTCAGGATGAAGAGGATGTTGTAGCCGCCGTCGTTCGAGCCCGGTGCATCCGGCGACGGGAAAGAGGACTGCGTGCCGCCGGTGATGCTGGCCTGGGCATTGGCGACGCTCGTCTCGTAGATCGTCGCCGCGAGCGCCGCGCCACCTGCGATGAAAGTCCTGCGCGATGGATCGGTCACGATTTTCCTCAACGAGAATTCAACGCACTACTCAGCCTGTCGAAGGCCCCGGCATCACGCGGAAGGCCGAAGCGCAGCCGCGAGGGCCAGTCCGGGAAGCGCCGCACATGGAGGCCGCCGCGGCCGAGCCGGTCGATCATCGCCACGGTCTCCGGATGCTCGGCGAGACAGAAGAGCGAGGTGCCGCCGACGATGGTGAAGCCAGCATCCCTCAGGATCTCGTCGAGTTGATGGCGGTCGGCCGCCAGCCGTCGTGACGTTGCCTGCAGCCAGGCGTCGTCGGCGAGCGCCATCCGGCCGATTTCCAGCGCGGGGCCCGAGACGGCCCACGGGCCGAGCTCGGCACGCAAGGACGCCGCGACGTCGGGACTCGCGATGGCGAAGCCCAGGCGAAGCCCCGCGAGGCCGTAGGTCTTGCCGAAGGAGCGCAGCACGATGGTGCGCGGCGGCAGCCTGCCCGCGAGGCTGGCCTCGGATGGCGACAAGTCGATGAAGGCTTCGTCGACGACGAGCAGCTTGGGGGCCGGGCTCAGTTTCTCGACGGGCACGAGGCGGCCTGTCGGATTGTCGGGGTTCACGAGCACCACCACCTCGGCATCGCCCACCTCGTCGAGGTTGGCGACGATACGCACCTCATGGCCCTGTCGCCGCCAGCAGACCTCGTGCTCCTCGTAGGTCGGGCCGACGACGGCGACGCGCGAGCGTGGGACGAGGCGCGGGATCGTCTGGATCAAAGCCTGCGTGCCGGGCGCGCCGACGATCGTCGCCGGATCGCGAACCCCGTAGCGATGCGCGGCGGCGGCGATCAGCGCGTCGTTCTGCTCCCGCGTCGGCAGGCGCGCCCACGCGTCCGCGGGAAGTTGCGGCACGGGATAGGGCACCGGATTGATACCGGTGGACAGGTCGAGCCAGGGAAGCGGCGCGTCGGGAAAGCGGCGGCGCACGGCCGACAGGTCGCCGCCGTGCAGCACCGGTTTGCCGGCCGGGTCGCCCATGTTAGGCAGAGCGCTCATGTTCGCGGGTCTTGCCCTCGTTGCCGTCGCCGTCGAAGCGGCCTTCGGATATCCCGACGCGCTCTATCGCGCGATCGGACATCCCGTCACCTGGATCGGCCGGCTCATAGCATGGTGCGAAGGAGCGTGGAATTCGGCACAGCGTTCGTATGCGCAGCGCCGCTCGTTCGGTGTCGTGACGCTGCTGGTGCTGCTGGCCACGAGTCTCGTATCCGGCGCGGCAATCGCTTGGCTTTGCAGTGCCCTGTTGCCTGGCCTTGCCGGCATGGTCCTCTGCGCGGTGCTTGCAAGTTCGCTGCTGGCGCAGCGCAGCCTCCACGATCATGTGGCGGCCGTCGCCACGGCGCTCGAGCGCGAGGGCGTCGTCGGTGGGCGCACGGCGGTATCGATGATCGTCGGCCGCGACACGCGCGAGCTCGACGAGGCCGCGATCAGCCGTGCCGCCATCGAAAGCCTCGCCGAGAATTTCTCCGACGGCGTCGTGGCGCCGCTGTTCTGGATGGTCGTGGCCGGCCTGCCGGGTGCGTTGGCCTACAAGGCGGTCAACACTGCCGATTCGATGGTCGGTCACAAGTCGGACCGGTACCTGGCGTTTGGATGGGCGTCGGCGCGGCTGGACGATTACGTGAACCTGCCGGCCTCTCGATTGGCCGCGCTGTGGCTGGTGCTGGCGGCCTCGTTGCGTCCGGGCCTGTCGCCGGCCGGCGCCATCGCGGCGGTGAAGCGCGACGCGCGTCACCATCGCTCACCCAACGCGGGTTGGCCGGAGTCCGCGATGGCCGGCGCGCTTGGCATCAGGCTGGCCGGCCCGCGCGTCTATGGCGGCGTAAAGGTCGACGACAGATGGATGGGTGAAGGTCGGGCCGATCTCACGGCCGCCGACATCCGCGCCGCACTGGGTCTCTATCGCGTGGCGTGCATCGTGCAGGTCGCGGTCGTAGCGAGCCTCGCGGTGCTTACCCTTTTGTTCTGATTGTCGGCACGCGCGCCAGTTCGAGCAGTCGTGTGCAGTCGACATGCTTCTCGAGATGGTCGGCGAGCGCATCGAGGGTGGCGTCAATGCCGGCTTCGTAGTCGAGATCCGAACCCGCCGCGCCGATGCGCGCCAGCCAGTGCCGCCGCTGGCGATCGTCGGCCAGCAGTCCGTGGATGTAGCAGCCAGCGACCCGGCCGCTCGCATCGATCGCGCCCTCGGTGCGGCCGTCGCCGAGATCGAGCAGGGGCGAGGCCTTCGTCGTCGTGCGGCCGACATGCATCTCGTAGCCTTTGAACGGAACGCCGTCGGCGACGGACCTTCCCGTCACCTCGACCAGCACCTTGTCGCCACCCAGCACGGTCTCGGCATCGATCAGGCCCAATCCCTCGACGCTACCGGGAGCACCTTCGATTCCGCCGGGATCCGCAACGCTTCGGCCCAGCATCTGATAGCCGCCGCAAATGCCCAGCACATGGCCGCCGCGGCGTAGATGCGCCTTGAGGTCGATGTCCCAGCCGGTCTCGCGCAGGGAGGCGAGATCGGCGATGGTCGCCTTGGAGCCCGGCAGGATGACCAGGGCCGTATCGCCGGGGATCGGCTCGCCCGGCCTCAGGAAGCTGACATCGACACCGGGTTCCTGCCGCAGTGGATCGAAGTCGTCGAAGTTGGCGATGCGCGGATAAGCCAGAACCGCGATCTTCACCGCGCCATTCGAGGCGCTCCGATCGGGAATGCCGAGCGCATCTTCCGCCGGCAGCTTCTGCGCCTCGGCGAAATAGGGCACGAGGCCGAGCGCCGCCCAGCCGGTCTCGTCGGCGATGCGCGCCATGCCGTCGGCGAACAGGCTGGGATCGCCGCGGAAGCGATTGACCAGGAAGCCCACGATCATCGCGGCATCGCCTGGCTCGATCACCGCCTTTGTGCCGACGAGGCTCGCGATGACGCCGCCGCGATCGATGTCGCCCACCAGCACGACCGGAACGTCCGCGGCGCGCGCAAAGCCCATGTTGGCGATGTCGGAGGCGCGCAGGTTGACCTCGGAGGCGGAGCCGGCGCCCTCGACCAGCACGAGATCGGCCTCGGCGGCGAGGCGGCCGAAACTGTCGAGGACGGCGCCCAGCAGCTTGGGCTTGATCGCCTGATACTCGCGCGCCTTCGCGTTGCCGACGACGCGGCCCTGCACCACGATCTGCGCGCCGACATCGGTCTGCGGTTTCAGCAACACCGGATTCATGTGAACGCTGGTGGCGACCCGCGCGGCGCGCGCCTGCAGCGCCTGGGCGCGTCCGATCTCGCCGCCGTCGGCCGTCACCGCGGCATTGTTCGACATGTTCTGCGGCTTGAACGGGCGCACGCGCAGGCCGCGTCGCGTGAAGGCGCGGGCGAGGCCCGCCACCAGCAGCGACTTGCCCACATCGGAGCCGGTGCCCTGGATCATCAGCGCGCGGGCTTGCGGATCGTGGGGCATCAGAACTCGATGCCCTCCTGCGCTTTCACGCCGGCGGCGAAGTGGTGCTTCACGAGGGTCATCTCGGTCACCAGGTCGGCCGCCTCGATCAGTTCGGGCCTGGCGTTGCGGCCGGTGACGACGATGTGCTGGTCGTGTCGGCGCGCCTTCAGCGCCTCCACGACGGCGCCGATCTGCAGATGGTCGTAGCGCAGCGAGATGTTCAACTCGTCGAGCACGATGAAGCGGATCGAGGGATCGGCCATCAGGTCGCGCGCCACGGACCAGGCGCGTTCGGCGGCTGCGACGTCGCGCGCGCGATCCTGGGTCTCCCAGGTGAAGCCCTCGCCCAGCGTGTGCCATTGCACCCGGTCGGCGAAGCGCTCGACGGCGGTGCGTTCGCCGGTCTGCCAGGCGCCCTTGCCGAACTGCACGACGCCGCAGCGCAGTCCCCGCCCGATGGCGCGGAGCAGAAGTCCGAACGCGGCGGTCGATTTTCCCTTGCCCTTGCCGGTATGGACGATCAGCAGACCTTTTTCGACCGTCTTCGCGGCCACTTCGGCATCCTGGATGGCCTTCCGGTTGGCCATCTTGCTCTTGTGCCGTTCGTCGGCGCTCGTTTCATCCGTCATGGCCTTTGGTCCTTCGATACAACGATTCCGCCAACATCCCTGATAGTTTCATCGTGGGTGCGGTTTCGGATTGACGAATTGTGCGACTGCACCCTATCTGAGACGCATGCGCGCCCCAAGACGCGAGAGACAAGGACAAGAACAGGGCAGGTGATGCGGGTTTCCATCCGGCGGCTGGGCATTTGGACGATGCTTGCGCTTGCGATTCCGCGGATGCCCGTCCTTGCTCAGACGATGATCGATGAGGAACTGCCCAGGACGTTTACCGAGGGGTTCCTGCAGGGCGTCGGCTTGCCCGTCATCAGCATCTACCACCTGGCGGCGATGATCGGCATCGGCATCCTGGTCGGGATCGCCGCGCGCGGTGTCGTGCCGGTGCTCGTCTTCGGCGTCGCCGCCATCGCCGGCGTGGCGCTTCAACTTAGCCCCTACGACATTCCGGCCGACGGCGCGTTCGTGGCGCTGACGACGATGCTGATCGGCGTCCTCATCCTGATTCGCCGTCCGATCAGCCCCAAGGTCGCGTCCGGAATCTTCGCCGTCGCAGGGCTGGTTCACGGCTATTCGCTGGGGACGGTCCTGATCGGGGCGGATGCCCTGCCGGTCGTCGCCAGCGTCGCGGGCCTGCTCGTGGCCCAGACGGCTCTGGGCGTTGCGTCCTGTGCGCTCACGCTGGGGGTGAACAAGTGGCCGGCTCAGCGGACCGCGCTGGTCGTCGCAGGATGCCTGATCACCGCCGTGGGCGGGCTTGCCGCGATCCAGGCCGCCGGCCTGATCAGCTGACCGCCCGCAATCGTGGGGACGACCGAATACCGTTGACGCGGCTTCGCCCGGGCCCCTATCAAGCACGGGACGGTGCCCCGCGAGGGGATCAAAAGGGAACACGGTGCCGGGCCTCGCGCCCCAATCCGAGGCTGCCCCCGCAACTGTGATCGGCGAGCCGACGGCCTCGATACCACTGGGAAACCGGGAAGGTGGCCGAAGGCGAAGAGCCGAGAGCCAGGAAACCTGCCGTCGAAACTGCCGCATCCGAGTCCTCGCGCGGGGAAGCCCGAGGAACGAGGTCCACCCGACTTCCGGCCCTGCCGGATGCGCGGGCTCCGTCGGAGACGGCATACCTAGAGGGCTCGTGCCCTCATACGACGGAGACGATCATGAAGGCGGCGATCACGCGTTCGGGTTCCATTGCGTTGCTGCTGTCGATGGCGGCGACCGCGCCGGCCTTCGCCCACCATCCGATGGGCGGCCAGACGCCGCAGACGTTCATGACCGGCCTCCTGTCCGGCCTCGGCCATCCCATCATCGGCCTCGACCATCTGGCTGCGGTCGTCGGCGTCGGCATCCTCGCAGGCCTTGCCGCTCGCGGTATCGCGCCTGTCCTCGCCTTCAGCGCCGCCGTGATCGCGGGCGTCGTCGTCCATCTGGCGGGCATCGGCCTGCCGGCGGGTGAGTTTCTCGTGGGCCTCAGCACGTTCGTCATCGGCGGCCTCGTGATCGTGCGATCGAGGCTTTCGCCGGCATTGGCCGTCGCGCTGTTCGCCCTTGCCGGCCTCGTTCACGGCCACGCCCTGGGCGAGACGATCGTCGGCGCCGAGGCTACGCCGGTCGCCGCCTATCTCGCGGGCCTGTTCGTGGTCCAGTCGGCGCTCGCGGTCGCGGCCTATGCCGCAACGCTCGCGGTGATGAGCCGGCCGTCGCGGGCGCTCGGCGTTTCGGTTGCCGGCGCCGTCGTGGCCGTGGTCGGCGTGGCCGCCGCGACGGCTGCGACCCTTTAGGTCGAGGCGCACCCATGACCGAATCGACGCTCTATGTCTGCACGACGTGCCGCAGCAGTGCCGATGGCGCGGATGCGGATCCGACGCGTGCCGGGGCACGGCTGCTGTCGGCCGTGCAAGACGTGGCGGCAGAAGATTATCCGGCCTCGCGAATCGTCGGCGTCGAATGCCTGTCGAACTGTTCGCGCGGGTGCACCGTGGCCGTCGCGGCACCGGGCAAATGGACCTATGTCATCGGCAATCTCGACGCCGAGCAGCATGCCGGCGACATCCTCGCCTTCGCGCGCCAGCACACCGCCCATGAGACGGGCGTCACGGTCTGGCGCGAGCGTCCCGAACACATCCGCAAGAACACCATCGCGCGCGTTCCGCCGATGAACCTCCAGGAGTCTTCATGACCACGCTCGCCAAGGTGCCCTGCACCATCGTCACCGGCTTCCTCGGTGCGGGAAAGACGACGCTCGTCCGCCATGTGCTGGAGAATGCCGACCGTCGCCTCGCCGTGATCGTCAACGAGTTCGGCGACGTCGGCATCGACGGCGAGATCCTGAAGAGCTGCGGCGTCGAGAACTGTCCCGAGGACGCGATCGTCGAACTGGCCAACGGCTGCCTCTGCTGCACCGTGGCCGACGATTTCGTGCCGGCGCTCAAGAGCCTGCTCGATCGTCCCAACCCGCCCGAGCACATCGTGATCGAGACGTCGGGCCTCGCTCTGCCGAAGCCGCTGGTGAAGGCCTTCAACTGGCCGGAGATCGCCTCGCGCGTCACGGTCGACGGCGTCGTGGCCGTGGTCGATGGCGCGGCGGTGGCGGCCGGCCGGTTCGCCGACGATCCCGAAGCGGTGGCGCGCCAGCGCGCGGAGGATTCCTCGCTGGATCACGACAACCCCCTGGAGGAAGTGTTCGAGGACCAGATCCTCTGCGCCGACCTGATCCTGCTGAACAAGGCCGACCTCATGACGGATGCCGACCGGAAGTCGGTCGTCGGCGAGATTGGCAAGGCCCTGCCGCGTGCAGTCGCGCTCGTGGAGACGCGCCATGGTCAGGTGCCGGTGAAGGTGCTGCTGGGCCTGGGCGCGGCGGCCGAAGCCGATCTCGCGGCGCGTCCCTCGCATCATGACCTCGAAGGCGAGCACGACCACGAGGATTTCGACACGTTCATCGTCGACCTGCCGGCCTACGCCTCGCCGCAGGCGCTGGTCGACCGCATGGTGAAGGCGGCCGAGGAACATGACGTGCTGCGCATGAAGGGCTTCGTCGAGATCGAGGGCAAGCCGATGCGCCTGCTGGTCCAGGGTGTTGGCGCGCGCATCCAGCACCAGTTCGACCGTCGCTGGCCCGACGGCGCGCCGCGGCGCGGCCGCCTGGTCGTGATTGGCCAGAAGGGCTTCGATCAGGCGGGGATCCGGGCGATCCTGCTGGGGTAGGCCTATGCACGTCCTGGCGACCCAGCTCGCGACACTCGACGAGGCCGACGCCGCCGTCGATCTCGCTCAGTCGCCGGGCGAGATCGTCGTGCTCTCCTTTTCCGACAGCGACCTCTCGGCGCTTGCGGCGGCGTGGCGGCAGGACGGCGATCTGCTGCCGACGTTGCGGCTCGCCAGTCTGAAGAAGCTGCGCCATCCGATGTCCGTCGATCTCTATGTCGAGCAGGTGATATCGCAGGCGCGGCTGGTGATCGTGCGGGGGCTGGGCGGTCTCGACTATTGGCGCTACGGCTTCGAGCGCATTGCCGATGCGGCGCGCGACAACGGCGTGCTGCTTGCCGCGCTGCCGGGCGACGACAGGCCCGATCGGCGGCTGGTCGCGGTCTCGACCCTGGCATCCGACCGGCTCGAACGGCTCGACGGCTACTTCCGGGCGGGTGGCGTGGCGAACCTGCGGCAGGCGCTGCGCTACGCCGCGAGCCTGCTGGGCCGGGATATTGCGTGGGCGCCGCCCGAGCCGGTCGGCCCCCTGACCGTCCTCGGTGCGGCGGAGGACGCGCGGCCCATGGCCCTCGTCGTGTTCTATCGCGCCAACCTGATGGCCGCCGACATCGCGCCGGTCACGGCGCTGATGGAGGCGCTCGACGGGCAGGGGCTGGCTCCCGTCGGCATCGCCGTCAGCAGCCTGAAGGATCCGGCGGTGAAGACGCCGCTCGAAGCGCTTCTGCGGGAGCGCAAGCCCGCGATCGTCCTGAACACCACGGCCTTCTCCGCGATGCGCGACGACGACACGACGGTGCTCGACGGCGCCGGTGTGCCGGTGCTGCAGGTCGTGCTCTCGGGCAGCGCCCGCGAGGCCTGGGATGGCTCGCTGCGGGGGCTCGCGCCGGCCGACCTCGCCATGAACGTGGTGCTTCCCGAACTCGACGGACGGCTGCTGACGCGCGCCATTTCCTTCAAGGCCGAGGCCGCACCCGACGCGGCGCTGGAATTCGCCCGCGTGCATCACGAGCCCGAGCCCGATCGCATCGACTATGTGGCGCGGCTGGCGGCGGCCTGGGCGAAGCTCGGCGCCACGCCCGCGCAGGAACGCCGGCTAGCGCTGGTCCTGTCGGACTATCCCGCGCGCGGCGGACGGACCGGTTACGCGGTCGGCCTCGACACGCCGGCCAGCGTCGTCGAGATCCTGACGCTGCTGCGTGACGAGGGCTATGACACGGGCGGTCGAGACTGGCAGGTGGCCGACGTCGAAAGGCTGCTGGCGGGCGACGCCGACTGGTTCGACATATCGCTCGATAGCTACAGGCGCTGGCTTTCCGGACTGCCGGACTCGCTCCAGCGCGATCTTGCGGAGACGTGGGGGGAGGCATCCGAGGGGTTCCGCCTGCCCGTCCTGCGCTGCGGCAAGATCATGGTGCTGCTGCAGCCCGATCGCGGCACGATGCAGGACCGCAAGACCGGCTACCACGACATGAACTGCCCGCCGCGACACGCCTATGTCGCGCTCTACGCGTGGCTGCGCGAGCAGGAGCGGATCGATGCGATGATCCATCTCGGCACACACGGGACGCTCGAATGGCTGCCGGGCAAGGCCCTGGCGCTGTCGGCTGGCTGCTGGCCCGAGGCGGTGCTGGGGCCGCTGCCCGTGATCTATCCGTTCATCGTCAACAATCCGGGGGAGGCGGTGCAGGCCAAGCGTCGGCTGGGTGCCGTCACCATCGGTCATCTGACGCCACCGCTCAGCGCCGCCGGCCTGCACGGCGCGATGGCCGAGATGGAAGGCATCATCGAGGAGTATGCCGCGGCCGACGGGCTCGACAGCCGCCGCCTGCGCCATCTCGAAGAAGAGATCGTGGAGCGCGCCTGGAGCGGTGGGCTCGCGGCCGAATGCGGTCTGGTGAAGGACGAGCCCAGCCGCGAGGCGGTGGCCAAGCTCGACGCCCATCTCTGCGACATCAAGGAACTGAGCATCCGCGAGGGGCTGCATGTGTTCGGCATGCTGCCGGATGAGGCGAAGATCGCGCAGCTTGCAGCCACGATGGGCGGCGAAGATGCGCCGATCCGCCTGAGCGCCGTCCGCGAGCGCGCGGGCCTGCTGGCGGCACTCGCCGGTCGTCGCGTTGCACCCGGTCCCGCCGGTGCGCCGACGCGCGGCCGAGCCGATGTATTGCCGACGGGCCGCAACCTGACCTCGATCGATCCGCGCGCCATCCCGACCCGTACTGCGGCGGCCATCGGCGCGCGCGCCGCCGACGAGGTGGTGCGGCGCTATCTGCAGGATCATGGCGAGCCGCCGCGCGCGCTGGTGATCGATCTCTGGGCCTCAGCCTCGTTGCGGACCGGCGGCGACGATCTTGCCCAGGCGCTGGCCTATCTCGGCGTGAAGCCGGTCTGGGATACCGCGTCGAGCCGCGTCACCGGCATCGAGGTGATGCCGCTCGCCACGCTCGACCGGCCGCGCATCGACGTTACCCTGCGCATCTCGGGCCTGTTCCGCGACATCTTCGAGACGCAGATCGCGCTGTTCGACATGGCCGTGCAGCGCGTCGCCGAGCTCGACGAACCGGACGAGGACAATCCGCTGGCGGCCGCCCGCCGTGCCGATGCCGATCTCGCGCGCGTGTTCGGCTCCGCGCCGGGCAGCTACGGTGCGCAGGCTGGCGACGTGGCGCTCGACGGCGACTGGAAGACGCGCGCCGATCTCGGCGAGGTCTATCTCGGTGCGGTGACCCATGCCTATGGCAGCGCGGAGCCGGTGCGTGCCGCGGGTGAGGGATTCCGCCAGCGCGTCTCGACGGCCGACCTGCTGGTGCATCCGCAGGACGATCGGGAGCGCGACGTGCTGGACGGCGACGGCGTCGCCGATTTTGCCGGCGGCTTCGCGGCGGCGGCGGCGCTGCTGGGCAACGATCCCGAACTCTATCATCTCGACACCAGCGATACGGCCAGGCCGCGCGCGCGGCGCCTAGCGGAGGAAGTCGCCCGCGTCGTGCGCGGCCGCCTCACCAACCCGCGCTGGATCCAGGGCATGTTGAGCCACGGCCACCGGGGCGTGGCCGAGATCGCCCAGTCGGTCGACGCGCTCTACGCCTTCGCGGCGACCGCGGAGATCGTGCCCGGCTCGCTGTTCGACGCCACCCATGCCGCGCTGATCGCCGACGAGGCTGTCCTTGCCGCCATGACCGCGCACAATCCGGCCGCGGTCGCGGCGATGGCGGCGCGCCTCAAGGATGTACTGGATCGCGGCCTCTGGGTGACGCGCCGCAACGCGGTGGAGCGCGATCTGGCGCGCGCGATCGGGCTTGCGGAGCCAGCGCGGGCGGTTGATTAAGACCGGACCATGAGCATGGCCGCGGCGATCCTCAGGAAAGGCTGGTGCCCGGGCGCTCTGCGGCCGATGCAGAGCGGCGACGGGCTGATCGTGCGCGTGCGTCCGCGTGTGGGCCGTCTCAGCCTGGACGCGGCAGGTGTGCTGGCCGATCTCGCCGCGCGACTGGGCAACGGCCATATCGACCTCACGCGCCGGGCCAACCTGCAGATCCGTGGCCTGACCGACGACCGGCTCGACGGGCTGAAGGTCGAACTCGACCGGCTCGGCCTGCTCGACGGCGATACCGAGTCCGAAGCCGTGCGCAACGTGATGGTGACGCCCCTCACGGAGCGCGACTCGGACGTCCATCGGGTTGCCGTGCAACTCGAACGGCTCCTGGCCTCCGACCACCGCCTGCGGGCGCTGCCCGCGAAATTCGGCATTCTGGTCGACGGGGATGGCCCGGTTTCCATTGCCGGCGAGCGCGCCGATATCAGCCTTCGCGCCATCGATGGCGCTTTCGCACTGGGCCTGGATACGACCGACGGAACGCAATGGCTCGGCGCTTGCGCTGCCAGTGACGCCGCCGATCTCGTGCGGGTGGCGATGCTGACTTTTCTCGGTTGTCGTTCACAGGGTCGCATGCGCGACCTGGGGAGCGCCGGCTTCTCGATGGTGCGGTCGGCGTTGATTCCGAAGTTGGCGCCCGTGCCGTCGTTCGATGCGTCGAGCCGGCACAGGCTCGGCCTGCTGGAAGGCGCGGTTGGCGTGGCGGCACCGTTCGGCCGGTTGGAGGCACGTCAACTCCGGCAACTCGTCGCGCTGGCGACGGCAGCGGGAGTGCGCGACATGCATCTCTCTCCCTGGCGCGCGATCTACATGCGCGTGCGCGATGCGGAGGCCGGCCGGACCGTGCTCGACGACGCGCGCACGATCGGTCTCGTGACGGACGACAACGATCCGCTCCTACGCATCGAAGCCTGCCCGGGCGCACCGGACTGCGAGTCGAGCACCGTCGACGCACGCGGCGACGCGCATCGTCTGGCCGCGTTGGACTTCAAGGGCAGCATTCATGTCTCGGGCTGCGAGAAGGGGTGTGCGAGATCCGCGCCATCGTCCCTCGTGCTGGTCGGCGAGCACGGCCGCTATCGCGTAATCCACAACGGGACGACGCGCGACAAGGCAGAGCGGCGGGTCGAGTCGAAAGACATCGAGACGCTCTCGCCGGAGCGGGTCGATGGCTGAGCCACGCGACTACATCCGCGACGGGGCGGAGATCTATCGCCGTTCCTTTGCCATCATCCGCGCCGAAGCCGATCTCGGGCGCTTCGATCCGGTCGAGGAGGGGGTGGCGGTGCGGATCATCCATGCCTGCGGCATGCCCGAGGTCGCGCGCGATATCGAAATGTCGCCGGGCTTCGCGCAAGCGGCGCGACAGGCCTTGAAGGACGGTGCGCCGATCCTGTGCGACGCGAAGATGGTGGCCAATGGCGTCACGCGCGCGCGTCTGCCGGCGGCGAACGACGTCGTCTGCACGCTCGACGATCCGTCGGTGCCGGCGCTGGCGAAGAAGCTTGGCAATACGCGTTCGGCCGCGGCGATGGAATTATGGCGCGACCGCATGGATGGCGCCGTGGTGGCCATCGGCAATGCGCCGACCGCCCTGTTCCGCCTGCTCGAAATGCTCGACGAGGGCGCGCCTGCGCCCGCGGCGGTGATCGGCGTGCCGGTGGGCTTCGTGGGGGCGCTCGAATCCAAGGAGGCGCTGGCGGCGGACGGGCGCGTGCCGTTCCTGATCGTGCGCGGCCGGCGCGGCGGCAGCGCGATGACGGCCGCGACGATCAACGCGCTGGCCAGCGATATCGAATGACCAGTCTCGAGACGATCGCTGGGACGGCCGAGCGCGGCACGCTCTACGGCATCGGCGTCGGTCCGGGCGACGTGCGCTATCTCACCCTGCGCGCGGCAGGGCTGGTCCGCTCGGTCGACGTGGTCGCCTTCTTCGCCAAGCGTGGGCTTCTCGGCAATGCGCGGCGTATCGTGACGCCGCTGCTGGACCCGCAGCGCGCCGAACTGCGGCTGGAATATCCCGTCACCGACGAGATCCCGGCAGAGCATCCCGATTATCAGAGCCAGATCGCGGATTTTTATGCAGAAGCATCGACTTCCCTGTCGACGCTGCTGACGGAAGGGAAGTCGGTTGGCCTTCTCGCCGAGGGCGATCCGTTCTTCTACGGATCCTTCATGCACATGTGGCGGCGTCTCGCCGAGGCCTTCCCGGTCGAGGTCGTGCCCGGCGTTACCGGCATGTCGGGCTGCTGGACGCGCGCCAACCTGCCGATCACCTGGGGCAACGACACGCTTTCGGTCCTGCCGGGAACGCTGGCCGAGGCGCAACTCGTCGACCGGCTGCGCAACACCGATGCGGCGGTGATCATGAAGCTCGGCCGCAATCTCGGTAAGGTGCGCCGCGCCGTCGAGGCGGCGGGCCTGCTGTCGCGCGCGGTCTATGTCGAGCGCGGGACCATGCGGGACGAGCGCATCGTGCCGCTGGCCGAGTGCGGCGAGCCGGCCGGTGCCTATTTCGCGATGGTCCTGATCGCGGGGCAGGGGCGGCAGTTGTGAGGGGCTCGCTGACCGTGGTCGGAACTGGGCCGGGCAAGGCCGATCTGATGACGCCTGCCACGCGCGCGGCGCTGGATCGGGCATCGGATCTGGTGGGCTATGGCCCCTACCTCGATCGCATTCCGCCGGGGCGCGCGGAACAGCAGCGCCATGCCTCGGACAATCGTGTTGAACTCGATCGCGCACGCCATGCTCTGTCGCTTGCCGCGGCAGGGCGTCAGGTCGTCGTGGTGTCCGGCGGCGACCCCGGTGTGTTTGCCATGGCCTCAGCCGTGTTCGAGGCGGTGGAGGTGGGCGATCCGGCGTGGCGCGGCCTCGACATCAGGGTCGAGCCCGGCGTGACGGCGATGCTGGCGGCGGCGGCGGAAGTGGGCGCGCCTTTGGGCGGCGATTTCTGCGCGATCTCGCTCTCCGACAATCTCAAGGACTGGTCGACCATCGAGCGGCGTCTGAAAGCGGCGGCCGAGGCCGACTTCGTGATCGCGCTGTACAATCCGGCGTCGAAAGCGAGACCGCATCAGCTCGGCACGGCGTTCGACCTGCTGCGGCAGATGAAGGCGGGCACGACGCCGGTCCTGTTCGTGCGCGCCGCGGGGACGGCGAACGCAAGCGTGGTCGCGGCAACGCTGGCAACGGCCGACGCGTCCGTGGCCGACATGCGCACCCTGGTCATCGTCGGCGCCAGCACGACCCGTACGGTCGGCCGCTGGACCTACACGCCGCGCAGCGAGCGCCGCACATGATCGAGCCAGGCAATCGCGTCTTCGGGTTTCGCCGTGACATGGCCGGCCGGCTTGTGGGGACGCGTGATCATGACGACCGGCAGGCCGAGCTCGCGTGCGGCTTCGATCTTGGCGTAAGTTGCTTCGCCGCCGGCGTTCTTGGACACGACGATCTCGATCCTGCGGTCGCGCAGCAGCGCGGTCTCGGCCGCGAGATCGTACGGACCGCGCGCCTGCACGAGAGAGAGGTTGGGCGGCAGCGCATCGTCGCTGGGCGCATCGATGATGCGGGCGAGATAGTGGTGCTGTGGCGCGCTGGCGAAGACCGCCAGTTCCTGCCTGCCGATCGTCAGGAACACGCGCCGTGGATCGCGACCGATGGCGTCGGCCGCGGCTCGCGTATCCACTGCTTCGATCCATTGATCTCCGGCCTGTCGCGTCCAGGGCGCGCGTACCAGCGAAGCCAGCGGGATCGCCGCCCGGCCGCAGGCCGCCACGGCGTGCGCCGAAATCTGGTCGGCATAGGGATGGGTCGCATCGATGACGGCCACGATCTTCTCGTCGCGCAGATAGCGCACGAGTCCGTCGATTCCGCCGAAGCCGCCGATGCGCGTGGGCAAGGCTTGCGGCGCCGGTTGCGCCGTGCGACCGGCCAGCGACAGGGTCGCCTCGAAGCGCGCGTCGTTCGCGAGCAGGTGGGCAAGGGAAGAGGCTTCGGTGGTGCCGCCGAGGATGAGAACGCGCATGTCGGGGCCAGGCGATGACGAGCGGGGACGCAACCTGCCCGGCCACGCGATGGCTGTCCATCGTCGGCCTGGGTGAAGATGGGATCGACGGTCTGTCTTCCGTGGCGCGCCAACTCGTGTCGTCGGCAGAGTTGGTGGTGGGTGGCAAGCGTCACCTGGAACTCGCGGGTGGTCTGATCCGTGGCCGGTCTCTCGCCTGGCCCAGCCCGATTGCCGGCGCAATGAGTGACATTCTGGCGTTGCGCGGCCGGCCCGTCGTCGTGCTGGCGAGCGGCGATCCGTTTCACTACGGCGTCGGCGACATGCTGCTGCGGTCGGTTCCCGCCGACGAGACGATCTGCCTGCCGCAACCCTCGTCGTTCAGCCTCGCAGCCTCGCGCTTGGGCTGGTCGTTGCAGGACGTTGCATTGGTCAGTCTGCACGGCCGCGCGCTGGAAGGCATCGTGCGCCATCTCCAGCCCGGCGCGCGCATTCTCGCTTTGTCATGGGATGGTGAAACGCCCTCTCGTCTTGCCCGGTTACTGACGGCGCGCGGCATGGGCGCCTCGATGCTCACGGTGCTGGAGTCGCTGGGTGGTCCAGGCGAGCGCATAGGTTCTACGGCAGCGCGGTCCTTCGGCCTCACGGATGTCGCTGCCCTCAACATCATTGCGCTCCAGGTCGCAGCCGCGGCCGATGCGAAGATCGTGACGCTGGCGCCCGGCCTCGACGATTCATTGTTCGAGCATGACGGCCAGCTGACCAAGCGCGACATTCGCGCGGTGACGCTTTCTTCCCTGGCGCCGAGACAGGGCGAGCTTCTGTGGGATGTCGGGCTGGGTGCCGGCTCGATCGCCATCGAATGGCTGCTGCGCCATTCCTCGTTGCGCGCTATCGGCATCGAAGAGAGCGTGGAGCGGGCGGCGCGGGCGGCGCGCAACGCCGCGATGCTCGGCACGCCAGATCTGCAGATCGTGCAGAAAGCGGCACCGGCGGCCTTCGAAGGATTGCCGGAGCCCGACGCGATCTTCGTCGGCGGCGGCCTGTCCGATCCCGGCCTGCTCGACGCGGCCTGGAATGCGCTGAAGCCGGGTGGCCGCATCGTCGCCAACGCCGTGTCGCTGCAGTCCGAAGCGCACCTGATCGACTGCTTCCAGCAACGCGGTGGCGAGATCACGCGGCTGCAGATCGCGAAGGCGGGCCGTGCCGGCACCGGCGGTGTCTTCGTCTGGCGCAACGCCGCGCCGGTCACCCAATGGCGGGCGAGGAAGCCATGATCGTCGCGGGGGTAGGCTGCCGGCGGGAGACGTCGGCCGACGAGATCGAGCGTGTGGTGCGCATGGCGCTCGGCATGTTCGACCTTCCTGTGGAGCGCCTCGATGCCGTCGCGACGGAATCGGAGAAGGCGACCGATCCCGCCTTCGCCGAGGCGGCGCGGCGACTTTCGGTGAGGCTTGTTGCCTGCACGGTGGACGATCTGGATCGCGTCGCGGGACGCGTGCTTACGCCGTCGAAGCTGGTGTTGAAGGCGAAGGGATTGCCGTCGATCGCCGAGGCGTCGGCGCTGGTGGTGGCGGGTCGCGAGGGCCGATTGCTGGGCACGCGCGTGGCGACCGAGCGCGCGACCTGCGCCATCGCCATCGGAGAGGGACGATGACCATCCACTTCATTGGCGCCGGCCCGGGCGCGCCGGACCTGATCACCGTGCGCGGGCGCGACCTGATCGGTCGCTGCGCGGTCTGCCTCTATGCAGGCTCGCTGGTGCCGAAGGCGCTGCTCGACCATTGTCCGCCGGGCGCCCGGATCGTGGATACCGCGCCGCTGTCGCTCGACGAGATTGTCGCGGAATGCCGCCGCGCGACCGATGAAGGGCAGGACGTGGCGCGGCTTCATTCCGGCGACCTGTCGGTCTGGAGCGCGCTCGGCGAGCAGCTTCGCCGCCTCGACTCGGAAGGAATTCCCTACACGGTGACGCCGGGCGTTCCCTCGTTCGCGGCCGCGGCCGCTGCGTTGGGACAGGAACTCACGCTGCCGGAGGTGGCGCAGACCGTCGTGCTCACGCGGACCTCGGGCCGAGCCTCCGCGATGCCCGAGGGCGAGAAGCTTGCCGCCTATGCCGCGACCGGGGCGACGCTCGTGCTGCATCTCTCGATCCACGTGCTCGACAGGATCGTGGCGGAGCTGATGCCGCACTATGGCGAGGCCTGTCCCGTCGCCGTCGTCTATCGCGCGACCTGGCCCGACGAGCGCGTGATCCGTGCCACGCTCGGAACGATCGCGGATGAAGTGGCGAAAGCGCCGATCGAGCGCACGGCATTGATCCTCGTAGGCAAGGTTCTGGGCGCACGCGATTTTCGGAACAGTGCGCTTTACGACGCCGCCTATCAGAGGCGCTTCCGGGGCCGTGGCGCGTGACGCTGGACGGCTTCCCCGACCTGCCGGAATTCCCACCGGGAGAAGTGTGGCTGGCGGGAGCCGGTCCCGGCGATCCGCGGCTCCTCACGGTGCTGGCGTTGCATGCCGTGACGGTCGCCGACGATATCGTGCACGACGCACTGGTCGATCCGCGCGTGCTGCGTCTGGCGCGCAAGGACGCGGAGCTGCTGCCGGCGGGCAAGCGCGGCGGCCGGCCGTCACCCAAGCAGGGTGAGATCAACGCGCTGCTGATCGACCGCGCGCGCGCCGGACGACGCGTGCTGCGCCTGAAGGGCGGCGATCCCTTCGTGTTCGGGCGCGGCTGGGAGGAAGTGACGGCGCTTTGCGAGGCAGGCTTGCGCTTTCGAATCATCCCGGGCCTGACGGCAGGGCTTGCCGGCACTGCGCTGGCCGGCATTCCCGCGACATCGCGCGACACCAACCACGCCATCGTGCTGGCCGCGGGCCATCGCGCGGAGGGGCAGTCGACCGCCGATTGGGAAGCCCTGGGCCGGCTCGGCCAGCCGCTCATTCTCTACATGCCGATGGCGCAGCTCGAGGAGATCGTGGCGGCGCTGCAACGGGGTGGGCTTGCAGCCGAAACCCCCGCGACGCTGATCCAGTCGGCGACCGTCGAGGGCGAGCGCGTCTTCGAAAGCCGCCTCGATGCGCTGGCGGCGGACGCGCAGCATCACGGTATCGGCTCGCCCTGCATTGCCGTCATCGGAGAGATCGCCGCGCTGCGCAAGGACGTGCTCGCGTCGATGGTCGGCTGGTCATGATCGAGAGGCCGCTAGGGTTGATCGTCGCGGCGGCGCGCTCGGGTGCCGGCAAGACCACGATCGCCTCGGGCCTGATCCGTGCGCTGGCACGACGCGGCCGCACGGTGCAGCCCTTCAAGTGCGGACCGGATTACATCGATCCGGCCTTCCACACGGCGGCGACCGGCCGGGCGAGCTTCAACCTCGATACCTGGGCGATGTCGCCGGGGACGCTCGCCGGACTCGTGGCGCGGCACGGCGCTTCGGCCGACCTCGTGGTCGTCGAAGGCGTGATGGGCCTGTTCGACGGCGTGGCCGAACCGGGACAGACGGCACGCGGTACGACGGCCGATCTCGCGGCGCTGACGGGCTGGCCCGTGGTGCTGGTGCTCGATGTGTCGGGCCAGGCCGAGACGGCGGCCGCCATCGCGAGCGGTCTTGCGCGCTATCGCGACGATGTCGAGGTGGCGGGCGTCATCCTCAATCGCGCCGCAAGTGCGCGGCATGTCGGCATGATCGCGCCGGGTCTCGAACGGGCGGATCTGAAACTGTTCGGTGCGCTGCCGTCGAACGCCGGTTTTTCCCTGCCCGAGAGACACCTCGGCCTCGTGCAGGCGGTCGAGTTGCCCGACATCGTGCGCCGTCTCGACATGCTCGCCGATACGGTCGAGGCGTCGCTCGATCTCGATGCCATCGAAGCGAGCGCCCGGACGGCCCGAGCGGGCTCGACCGAGGCCGCGCGGGGCTTGCCGCCGCCCGGCCAGCGCATCGCGCTGGCGCAGGACCGCGCTTTCTCCTTCATGTATCCGCATCTGCTGGAAGGCTGGCGCAGGGCGGGCGCGGAAATCCTGCCGTTCTCGCCGCTCGCCGAAGAAGCGCCCGACGCTGCGGCGGACGCGGTCTGGTTGCCCGGCGGCTATCCCGAGCTGCATGCAGGAACGCTGGCCGCGGCCGGCCGTTTTGCTGCGGGCATGAGGGCGCTGGCGGCGCAGTCGGTGCCTGTTCACGGGGAGTGCGGCGGTTACATGGTGCTGGGGCAGGGGCTTGTCGATGCAGGCGGAACGAGACACGCGATGCTCGGGCTTCTGGACGTCGAAACCTCGTTTGCCAGGCGTCGCCTGCATCTCGGCTATCGTCGCGCCCGTCTCGTGACCAATGGTATCCTGGGCGCCCGGGGCGACGAGGTGGCCGGTCACGAATTCCATTACGCCAGCATCCTGTCGACAGGCGATGCACCGCTCGTCGATTGCCGCGATGCGACCGGCGCGGCGGTGCCGGAAGCGGGTGCGCAACGCGGCTCGGTGAGCGGCACGTTCTTTCATGCAATCGATCGGTGGAGTTGATGACGCATCCCGATTTCGACGCGGCCTTCCGGGCCGAGTTTCGCCAGCTCGTCCTGTGGCGGCGCGACGTGCGGCGGTTCCGCACCGATCCGGTGGCGCGCGAGCGCATCGACACGCTGCTCGAAGTCGCAAGTCACGCCCCGTCGGTCGGCCTCAGCCAGCCGTGGCGGTTCGTGCATGTCGAATCGCCCGAGCGCCGGCGCGCCGTGGTCGAGAGCTTCACGCAGGCGAACGAAAAGGCGCTGGCCGGCTACGGCGGCGAGAAGCACGCGATCTATGCCGGGCTCAAGCTCGCCGGCCTCAAGGAAGCGCCGGTCCATCTCGCGGTCTTTTCCGACGACGGCACCCATACCGGCAGCGGGCTGGGACAACAGACCATGCCCGAGACGCTGCACTATTCGGTGGTCGCCGCGATCCAGACCCTGTGGCTGGCGGCGCGCGCTGACGGGATCGGCATGGGCTGGGTGTCGATCCTCGATCCGAAGAAGGTGACGCAGGCGCTCGACGTGCCGGCCGGCTGGAACCTCGTGGCCTATCTCTGCCTCGGCTTCCCGGCCGAAGAGCACATGGATCCCGAGCTCGAGCGGCATCACTGGGAAGTGCGCAGCGACATCTCCGACGTGGTCTTCACGCGCTGACGCTTTGACACCCGGTCCTTGCCGGGCATTATTACCTCTCAATTTCGGAGGCGGCGCGTGACTTCAGGAGATCGACCGGCAGGCCAATCGATCTCCGATGCCGCCTTGTATGCACTGGCGGCCCTGTGCGGGCTGGCCACCGGCGTCCTGGGCGCCGGCTTCCATCTCATCGTCGATACGCTGGTCCGCTGGCCGTCGTGGCTGCTGGCCTACATGGGGCCGGGCGCGCTCACCATTGCCGCGGCGGCCGCGATCGCCGCGATTGCCCTACTCGCGGCCTTCTTTCTCACGCGTCTCGTCGCGCCCGAAGCGGCGGGCAGTGGCGTGCAGGAAATCGAAGGCGCCATGGAGGGCCTGCGCGAGGTGCGCTGGCGGCGCGTCCTGCCGGTGAAGTTCGTGGGCGGCGTGCTGGCGCTCTCGTCCGGCCTCGTGGCGGGACGCGAGGGGCCGACCATCCACATGGGCGCGTCGATCGCGCAGGCGATTGCCGAGCGCCTGAAGCTCAACGAGGTGGAATTGCGCGGCCTGCTGGCGGCCGGCGCCGCCGCCGGCCTCGCCGCCGCCTTCAATGCGCCGCTGGCGGCGATCCTTTTCGTGATCGAGGAGACGCGCAAGCAGTTCCGCTACACGCTGCGCTCCTACACGGCCGTCATTATCGCTTCGACCGCCAGCGCCATCGGCATGGAGCTGGTGGGCGGTACGGCACCACAGCTCAGGCTCGACAATGCGGAGATGCCGCTGTCGATGCTGCCGGCCTTTCTGGTGCTGGGCGTGTTCCTCGGCGGGCTGGGCATCATGTTCAACAACACGCTGCTGTTCCTGCTCGATTGGGTGGGGACGACGTTCCGGAAGGTGCCGTTCCTGCCGGCACTCGTGGTCGGCGCCGCGATCGGCGCGCTGGCACTCGTGCTGCCGCAGGCTGTCGGCGGCGGCGAGCTGCTGATCCCGGGTCTCGTGACGGCCAACCTGCCGATCACGACGCTGCTGCTGCTCTGCCTGCTGCGCTTCGTCGGCGTGATGCTGAGCTATCCGGTCGGCGTTCCCGGCGGCATCTTCGCGCCGCTGCTGACGCTTGCCACCACGGTGGGACTGATCGCGGCGTGGCTGCTCCAGACGTTCGTGCCGCTGCCCCCGCTGGCCGGCGCGGCGTTCGTGATCGCGGCGATGGGTGGATTGTTCTCGGCATCCATCCGCGCACCGTTGGTCGGGGTCGTGCTGGCCGCCGAGCTGACCGACGGTTACGCACTCATCCTGCCGCTGATCGTGACCTGCGTGACGGCCAACGCGGTCTCGCAGGCGCTGGGCGGCCGGCCGCTTTACGAACTGCTGCTGGAGCGCACCTTGCGACTCTCAGGTCAGGCGGTGCCGCCGCCTGTCACGACCGGCGTGCTGTCGCCGGTTGGAGTGGACGAGGATCGTCGCGCTTGAAGCATGTAAAAATCTTGCGTCGTCTCGACCGGAGCGCGTAGCGCGGAGTGGAGAGACGACGGAGTTACTTTAGATCGCGCGAGGCAAAAACCAATCCAGAATCCGGGCATTCTCGTCGCGTGGATAGGTGTGCGAGAGGTCGGCGATCTCGCGATAGATCACATCGGCGCCGGCTTGCTCCAGCGCGCGCTGCGCGCCCTGGGCCATCTCCGGCGGGAACATCCAGTCCTGCGTACCGTGGATGATGTGAACCGGCAGATCGCGGAGGCGATCCGCGTCGGCGAAAGTCATCAGCATCGGATGGAAGCTGGCGGCGACCGGCGCGAGATGCGTGAAGCGACAGTCGCCGCGCAGGCCGATCACATAGGTGAAGGTGCCACCATCGCTCATGCCGGTCAGGAGCTGGCGCGAGCCGTCGATGTTCCAGTCGTTGGCCACATCCTCGGCCATGCGGTCGATGCGTGGCCCGTCGACTTCCGGCTCCATCAGCGACCAGGTCGCGCCCGCCGCCGTCGGCGCCAGCACGATGAAGCCGCGCGTGCGCGCCTCGCGCACCCAGCTCCACAGGAAGGCGCCGCCATTGCCGCTGCCGCCATGCAGCGCCACGACCAGAGGCCAGCTCTTCGCCGCGTCGTAATACTCCGGGACATAGAGCGAGAACGCGCCGCGCGTACCGGACGGCCCGGCGATGTGCATGAAGCCCACGCCCTCGCGCGTCGGATCGGCGGCCGCGAGGCGAGCCTGCAGGCCGGCATCCTCGCGCGCGGATTGTTCGAGGAAGAAGTTGCTGATGGGCTTGAGATACGGCGACAACGGATAAAGCGCCTCGCAGGCGCGCGGGTAGCCGCGCAGGGCGCGGTAGGCAGCGACGATCGGCTGCGGCGCCTCGGGTGCGGCGAGCAGCCCCTGTATCGCCTCACCAGCGAACACCGCCGCCCGCTCCATATAGTCGCGCACCGGGGCCAGCCGCCTTGGCCACTCGAGGGCGCGCGAGGCCGCCAGCGCGGGGCCGAGATCGTCGTTGCGGCCGGCCAGGGCCTCGAGGATCTGCGGCAGGGTTTGCGGCGACAGATGACGGGTCGCGAACTCGATGGCGTGCAGCGCGCGCAGCGTGGCCGGCACCAGCGCGGAGAGGGCCTCGATGGCGGCCTCTTCGGCCATCAGTCGTTCAGCATCGTCGCTTCGAGCGCCGGCTTGCCGCGGATCATGTCGGCCGCCTTCTCGGCGATCATCAGCACCGATGCGTTGAGGTTGGCAGAGGGCATGGTCGGCATGATCGAGGCGTCGACCACGCGCAGTCCTTCGAGGCCGCGCACGCGAAGCTGGTCGTCGACGACGGCCGTCGGGTCGCTGTCCGGCGCCATGCGGCACGAACCCATGAGATGGAAGGTCGTGGTGCCGCGTTCCTTGGCGGCCTGCATCAGCTCGGCGTCCGACTGCTTCTCCGACCCGGGGAACTCCTCGCGGTCGTAGTATTTGCTCAGCGCCCTGGAGCCGATCAGGCGTCGCGCCAGCTTCATGCCGGCCAGAAGGACGCGGCGGTCGCTCTCGGCAGCGAGATAGTTCGGCTGGATGATCGGATGCTCGAACGGATCGGCGGATCGCGCGCGGACATAGCCGATCGAATCGGGACGCTGCTGCCACGAGGCGATGGTCATGCCCGGGAAGTCGTCGAGCGTCGACTGCACGCCTTCCTTGTAGCTTGCGGGCGTAAAGGTGAGCTGCAGGTCGTAATTCTCGATGCTCTCGTCGGACTTCCAGAAGACGTAGATCAGCGTCGGATTGAGCGTCAGCAGGCCCTTGCGCGTCGTCACGTATTTCAGGATCTCGCCGGCCAGGCGCAGTCCCTTCGAGCGCTCGTTGATGCTGGTGGCGTTCTTCACACGGGCGACGAAGCGCGGCGCGTAATGGTCGCGCAGGTTCTCGCCGACGCCGGCCAGCTCGTGCTTCACCTCGATGCCGAGCGACTTCAACAGCGGCGCGGGGCCGATGCCCGAGATCTGCAGGAGCTGCGGTGAGTTCACCGTACCGCCGCTCAGGATCACTTCCTTCCGGGCGCGCACTTCCATCGGCGTGCCGTTGCGGCCCCCCTTGCGGTAGCGCACGCCGACCGCGCGCTTGCCCTCGAGCACGACCGAGGTCGCCTGCGCATGGGTGCGCACCGTGAGGTTGGGCCGCGACATGGCAGGATGAAGATAACCACGCGCGGCGCTGACCCTGCGGCCGTTCCGGATGATGCGCTGGACGTAGCTCACGCCCGCCTGCTTCGTGCCGTTGTAGTCGGGGTTGCGCGGGATGCCCTGTTCCACCGCGCCTTCGATGAAGGCCTCGCATAAGGGATCGCGCCATTCGAGATCGGTGATCGGCAGGTTGCCTTCGCTGCCCCGGAAGGTCGCGTCGGCATCGCCTGCCATGCGATGCTCGCTGCGGCGGAAGTAGGGGAGTACGTCGGAATAGCCCCAGCCGCGATTGCCGCGCTGGGCCCAGCCGTCGAAGTCGAGGCGCTGGCCGCGATTGTAGATGTGGCCGTTGATCGAGCTCGATCCGCCCAGCGTCTTGCCGCGCGGTGCGGCGATCGCCCGACCGCCGGTCCATTCGCTGGGCTCGGATTTGTAGAGCCAGTTCACCTTGGGATCGACCAGCGTGTACATGAAGCCGGCCGGGATATGGATGAAGGGATGCCAGTCGCGCGGACCGGCTTCCAGTACGCAGACCGTGACGTTCGGGTCTTCGCTCAACCGGCTGGCCAGCACGCTGCCCGCCGAGCCGGCGCCCACGATCACGTAGTCGAAACTCTCCATCCGGTTGATTCCTCCCTAGGAGCGGGATTGACCACCGGATTTGGGCAGGAAGCAATGCTCCATCGCGGGAAAACGACGGGCCTTCACGTCGGCTGAATAGGCGGCCGCGGCCTCGGCGATCCGGGGGCCGAGGTCGGCATAGCGCTTCACGAACCGCGGGGTGAAATCGCTGAACAGGCCGAACACGTCTTCCGACACCAGGATCTGGCCATCGCAGGCGGGCGAGGCGCCGATGCCGATGGTCGGGATGGCGATCGACCGGGTGATCGCGGCGGCCACAGGCTCCAGCGTGCCCTCGAGCACGACCGCGAAGGCGCCGGCCTCGGCCATCGCCTCGGCGTCGCGCGTCACCTGCTTTGCCTCCTCGTCGGAGCGGCCGGTCGCCTTGAATCCGCCAGCGACGTTCACGGCCTGCGGCATCAGTCCGACATGGGCGCAGACCGGGATGCCGCGCTGGACGAGGTAGCGCACCGTCTCCGCCATGACCTCGCCGCCCTCCAGCTTGACGCCGCTGGCGCCGGTCTCGGACATGATCCGCGCCGCGCTGTGGAACGCCTGCTCCGGACTGGCCTGGTAGCTGCCGAACGGCAGGTCGACGATCACGCAGGCATGGGACGCGCCGCGCATCACCGCCGAACCGTGCGCGATCATCATGTCGAGCGTGACGGGCAGGGTGCTGTCGAAGCCATAGACGACCATGCCCAGCGAATCGCCCACCAGCAGCAGGTCGACATGCGGGTCGAGCCACCGCGCCATCTGCGTCGTGTAGGCGGTCAGGCACACGATCGGCTCGCCACCCTTGCGGGCGCGGATCTGCGGCGTGCTCACTCTCCGGGCTGAAGTGACGGCGCTCATGATCTCAAACCTTTCGACGGCAACTAGTGGATGACCGCGCGGGGCAGCCGCATCCCGATCGACAGACCACCGCCGGGCCGATTGACGGCGACGACCTGGCCGCCCAGGGCCTCGACGTTGCGCCGAACGATCCAGAGCCCGAGGCCCGAATGCTCGACGGTACGGTCGCTGCCTATGCCATCCTCGGGGCGCAAAGAGAAGTATCGTTGGAAGACACTGTCGAGTTTCTCGGGGTCGATCCCCGGTCCCTCGTCGTCGACGGTGAGGGCGACGGTGTCGGGCGAGACGCGCAGCGAAACGGCGATGGTCGTGCCGGGGGACGAGAAGCTGATGGCATTCTCCAGCACGTTCTGCAGGACGATCTCCATCATGCCCGTCGCGGTGCGCACGACGGCGCCGCGGTCGAGTTTCACCGTGAGCCCGATGTCGCGCGCGGCGAGAATCTCGCGGAAATGGCGGGCCGCATCCTCGACCAGTGGCGCCAGGTCGGTCGGCACGCGCGGCGCGTCGATCAGGTCGGCGGTTCCCATGTCGTGACGCTGTGCGGCATTCACCAGGCCGAGCAGGCGGGCGAGCGAGGAGTCGATTATTTCCAGCGCGCGGCGGGCACGTTGATCTTCCGCGGGCACGGCGCGCTGGACCGGGCGCAGCGCCGACTGCACGGCGGCCAGCGGTGTCTTGAAGGAATGCGCATTGTCCTCGGCCGACTGGCGGATCTCGCGCGACACGCGGCGCAGTTCGTGGACGAGCCGGTCGAAGTCGCGTGCCACGCCCGACAGTTCGGGGACGGTGTTGCGCTGGACGAAGGTCGCATCGACGGCGCGGCCCAGCGCGATCTCGTCGGCCACATTGCGGAAACGCCGGAGGCTGAGGCGGATGCCGAGCGCCACCAGAACGGCGAGCAGCGCGCCGCCGAGATAGATGGCGGCGGCAATGCGGACCTCGCGCGTCTGCCAGTAAGGCCGGCCGATCGAGGTGTCGAGGAATTCGGAGGCAACGTGCGTGGTCGTCAGGATCCAGCAATTGCCGCGGGCGCGGATCGGGATGATCGAGGTCAGCAGCTCGACCGTGCCGTCGGCGCGGCTGTAGCGCATCTCGTCGGAGGCGTTCCAGGTACAGGCCTCCGACAGGCGCTGCAGGATGCCGCGCTGGCCCAGCTCGTCGAGCTCGGCCGTCACAGCTTCCGGCCCCAGCGGCGGTGCCGAGGCCACGAGATAGAACCGGCTCGCCGTGCGGGCGTCCGGCGGCTGGTACATCAGCTTCAGCACCGTGCCGCTGCTCGCATACTTCGCGAGCTCGCGGTTGAGGTTCATCGGCTCCGACGGGTCGGTGTCGCGCAGCACCGGCGCGAGCGCCTCGGCGATCAGCGCGCTGCGATCCTGGATGGCGCGTGTCACCAGGATCTGCATCTGGCTGTCGGCGCTCTCGAACTGCCCGTAGAGGACGATCGGCAGCGCCACGAACAATCCGATCAGCGCCACCAGCTTCAGCGTGAGCGAGGCGGCAAGGCGGCGCAGCACCGGCAGTCTGGCGGTCGATGATCTAGAGCTCGACACGAAACAATTCCGTCGTCTCGACCGGAGCACCGAAGGTGCGGAGTGGAGAGACCTTCTTTACACCAAAAGCCGTCAAATCGTGGAGAGAAGGTCTCGCCACGCCGCGCTGCGCGCTCCGGTCGAGACGACGGAATCCACCGAGGCGGCGCAGCACCGGAGCGCTATTCCTTGCCCCAGCGGTAGCCGAACGACTGGTAGTTCTCGATCTCGCTGAATTCGGGATCGATGGCGCGGAACTTGTTGCGGATGCGCTTGATGCAGGAGCGGACGTTGGTGCGGTAGCCATTCTCGCCGCTCCCCGCGATGAAGCCGACATAGTGCATGCAGTCGTAGACCGAACGATAGCTCACGTAGCTGCCGATATTGGAGGCGAGCGCATGGACGATCTTGAATTCGGTGACGGTGAGGTTGAGGTCGGTCTCGTCCCAGAACGCCCGGCTGACCGCGGGCTTCAGCAGCAGCCGGCCGCAATGGAAATTGCCGTCGCCGTCGGCCGACATCGGCTTCTCGGCGCGGTCGACAATCAGGCGCAGGCGGCGGGCGAGGATCGGCACACCGCGCGACTTGTCGACGAAATCGATGGCGCCGCGGTCGAGCGCGAGCTGCTCGTAGTTGGGCTCGCTGTGTCCCGTGAGGAACACGACCGGCAGATTGATGCCCGCGCGCTGTAACTTGGGCAGCAGGTCGATGCCCGAGACCCGCGGAAGGCTCCAGTCGAGCACGATGATCTCGATGTCGCCGGCCGTCTCCAGGAATTCGACCAGGCCGGTGCCGTCGCGGAACGCCGCGACGTCGAAGCCGTGATCGCCCAGTTCGCCGCTCGCGGCCTCGCGGAAATCGTCATCGTCCTCGACGAAGGCGATGCGTACCCGCCGGCCGGTCTCGACCTCAGCGTCCGGCGGGAAGCCTGGATTGGAGCTGGGCCAGGCAGAGCCGTCGTCCTTCGTCTGTGTCGTCATCGCTCTTCACCTTGTACGCGAGGGTTCCGTACTGCTTGGTTTCGACATCCGGATAGAGCTGGATGTCCAGGGTGCATTTGCCGTTGCGGTAGTGCCACTGCTTGCCGGGAGGACGATTCTCCTCGCTGGTGGGCGGCCCCAGCATCGCCCGAAGCTCGGACTCGCGATAGCCGGTGAGCACCGGCGCCGTTGCCGGCGGGGGTGCGGGAGACGATGGCGAAGGCTCGACCGACGCGGCGACCGGCGTGGCCGCGGGCCTGGCCGGTCGCGTGGCGGGTTGGGGAGGCGGTGCCCGGCGCGCCGCAGGCGCGGGCGGCGGTGGCGACGAGCCAAAGCTTGCGAGATCGCTTCGCGCGGCATTCCACACCTCGCAGCCGGAGAGAAGCAATACGCTCAATCCCACGCCCAGGGTCCTTGTCGCCAAAGGTCCAATCGTCATCCGCAACCGTGAGAAGCCTGACGACAGGCCTAGAGCGGCCATGTGGCAGGTTTGGGGCACGGAGTCGTCCAAGGATGGCGCGCGCTCGGGATTGCGGCGGGTCGTCACGTCGGGCAAGCACGGTTTCCGCGCGGACAACGGCCATCGTATTGAGGATTCCATGGATATCAGCAAGGACATGACCACCGCCCCCGGCACGATTCGTCGCGTCGACTATACGCCGCCGCCATTCCTGATCGAGACCGTGGATCTCGATGTTGCGCTTTCGCCTGAAGCTGCCAACGTCGTGTCGCGTCTCGCGGTGAGGCGCAATCCCGGGGCCGCGTCGAAGCCCGCCGATCTGGTGCTCGACGGCAAGAAGATGGACCTCGTGTCGGTCCACCTCGATGGCCAGCCGGTCGATCATCAGGTGACGCCGGAGACGCTGACGATCCGCGGCGTGCCCGACAGCTTCACCCTGGAGATCGCGACGCGCTCGCGACCGCAGGACAATACCGAACTGACCGGTCTCTACAAATCGCGCGATCTTTTCTGCACGCAGTGCGAGGCCGAGGGCTTCCGCCGCATCACCTACTTTCTCGACCGTCCCGACGTGATGGCGCGCTACACGACCCGCATCGTGGCCGACAAGTCGCTGACGCCGGTGCTGTTGTCCAACGGCAACCTGGTCGACAGCGGTCCGCTGGACGGCGGCCGGCACTTCGCGACCTGGGAAGATCCGTTTCCCAAGCCGTCCTATCTCTTCGCCCTGGTCGCAGGGCCGCTCGACTGCCTGGAAGACCGGTTCACGACCCGCTCGGGCCGCGAGGTGGCGCTGCGCATCTACGTCCGTCCCGGCGACGTGCCGCGCTGCGAGCACGCCATGGAATCGCTCAAGAAGTCGATGAAGTGGGACGAGGACGTGTACGGACTCGAATACGACCTCGACACGTTCATGATCGTCGCCATCGACGACTTCAACATGGGCGCGATGGAGAACAAGGGGCTCAACGTCTTCAACTCGAAGCTCGTTCTGGCCAATCCGGACACCGCGACCGACCTCGACTATCATTCGATCGAGGCCGTCATCGGTCACGAATACTTCCACAACTGGACGGGCAACCGCGTCACCTGCCGCGACTGGTTCCAGCTCTCCCTGAAAGAGGGGCTGACCGTCCTGCGCGACCAGCAATTCTCGGCCGACATGGGCTCGGCGGCGGACGCGCGCATCGACGACGTGCGTCGCCTGCGCGCCGCGCAGTTCCCGGAAGATGCCGGGCCGATGGCCCATCCGGTGCGGCCGGACTCCTATATCGAGATCAACAATTTCTACACCGCGACCGTGTACCAGAAGGGCGCCGAGGTGGTGCGGATGATGCACACGCTGCTGGGGCCGGAGCGCTTCCGCAAGGGCATGGATCTCTATTTCCAGCGTCATGACGGCCAGGCCGTCACCTGCGACGACTTCGCGAGCGCCATGGAGGATGCCTCGGGCGTCGACCTCACGCAGTTCCGCCTGTGGTATGCGCAGGCCGGCACGCCGGACCTCAAGGTCGAGGGCAGCTACGATGCGGCCGCGCGGCGCTACACGATGACGGTCGAGCAGAGCCTGCGGCCGACGCCGGGTCAGCTGGACAAGAAGCCGATGCACATTCCGCTGTCGGTCGGCCTGCTCGACGGCGCGGGGCGGGATCTGCCACTGAAGCTCGCGGGGGAAGCAGCGGTCGGCGGCACGACGCGCGTGCTCGACGTGCGCAACCCTCGCGACGTGTTCGTCTTCGAGGATGTGCCGGAGAAGCCGGTCGCCTCGCTTCTGCGCGGCTTCTCCGCGCCGGTGAAACTCCAGGCACCGCGTTCTGAGGAAGAACTCACCTTCCTCATGGCGCACGACAGCGATCCTTTCGCGCGCTGGGAGGCCGGGCAGCAGCTCGGCGCCCGGCTGATCCTCGACATGGTCGGGGCGCGCAAGGCAGGCAAGCCGATGGTCGTGCCGGACCTGTTCGTCGATGCCCTCCGCCGCACGCTCGACGACCAGCGGCTCGACCGCTCGTTCATCGCCGACGCGGTGACATTGCCCGGTCTCGCCTTCCTGGGCGAACTCATGCCGGAGATCGACATCGAGGGACTGTGGGCCGCCCAGCAGCGCGTGCGGTCGGTCCTGTCGCAGCAGCTCGCCGATCGCTGGAGTTCCGTCTACGACGCCACTCACGGGACGGGGCCTTACCGCTTCACGCCGGAGGAGGTGGGCCGCCGTCGCCTGCGCAGCACGGCGCTCGCCTACCTGGCGGCCGACAAGGGCGATGCGGCACGACGCCGGGCCGTCGAGTATTTCGAGAAGGCGGGCAACATGACCGAGTCCGTCGCCGGCCTCTCGGTGCTGGCCGAACTGGGCGGCGCCGAGGGCGAGGCGGCGCTGGCGTCGTTCTGGGAGCGCTGGAAGGGCGAGCCGCTGGTCCTCGACAAATGGTTCGGCATCCAGGCGCGGACGCCCACCGCGGGCACGCTCGAAAGGGTCGCGGGGCTCGTCGATCATCCCTCGTACGACCGGAGGAATCCCAACCGGGTCTATTCGCTGGTCGGCGCCTTCGCGTCGGGCAATCCCGTCCAGTTCCACGCGGCCGGCGGTGAGGGCTACCGGTTCCTCGCCGATCAGGTCCTCGCTACCGACAAGCTCAATCCGCAGATCGCCGCCCGGTTGCTTGCGCCCCTGGGCTCCTGGCGGCGCTACGACACCGCGCGGCAGGCGCTGATGAAGCGGGAATTGACCCGTATCGTGGCCGCGAAGGGCTTGTCCCGGGACGTTTACGAGATTGCCTCCAAGGGTCTTCGCTGATTCCCTGCGATATTATTTCATCTTGACTGCCATGATGAAAGGTTGCTGTAAGAGTGCAGCCTTAATACCCGTGTGTGGGAAAAGCGTATTCTGGTCTGGCGCGTGGGGCGCCGGACCGGAAAACTTGGGGTCTAAAACCATGAAAACGAAGACGAAATTGATCATTTCGGCTGTGAGTGCTGCTGTGCTTGCCCTCGGAGCCGTTGCCTATGCTCAGACCGCTGGGACGGGTCCTTCGGCAGGGCCGCAGGCGCCACAAACTGCAGCCGCCCCGCAAACAACGATGCCGGGTGAAGCGACCTGCGCGTCGCAGCATCAGGAAGCGCCCGGCATCTCCACGTCGGATCTGCTAGCCGATTCCTACGAGATCAAGGCGGCCGTTCCGGGCGGCCTGTGGCTGCAGAAGAAGAAGGATGTCTTCTACTGCAACTCCGGCGTCACGCGGGACGACGAGACGATGTGCTGGAAGATCCGCGGGCCGTTGAAGGGCCAGAACTGCGCCGACGCCCTGACCAGGGTGAGAGCCAAAGACCTGCCCCGGTAGCTCAGGAGCGCGGACGAGCCCGTTTCAACTCGTCCGCCATTTTCTCGGCGATCATGACCGTCGTGAAGTGCGTGTTGGCGCGCACGACGGTCGGCATGATCGACGCGTCGATGACGCGCAGGCCCGTGCAGCCGATCACGCGGCAGTCCGGATCGACCACCGACCGGGGATCGTCCGCCGCGCCCATGCGGCAGGTGCCGCTGGCATGTTGCGCGTCCGAGCATTCGTCGAACATCCAGTCGTCCAGCGCCTTCGGCTCGAACGGCTCCTCGATCGAGCGGCCTGTCGTGCCGTACTCGACGCGGGTCGAGATCGCCTTGAACGCGGGCGTCAGGCAAAGCTCCCGCATGCGCCGTACGCCGTCGCGCATGCGCAGAAGGTCGCTTTCGTCGGACAGCATGCGTTCATCGACCTGCGGGTCGATGGCGGGATCGCGCGTGGTGATCTTGACCGTGCCCTCGCTGAAGGCCTGGAAGGCGGAGACGGCGAGGCGTGCCCGGGCGGTGCCGCCATCCTCCTCGGGTCGCAGGTTGCCCGCGATCATGATCATGTCGTTGACCCCCGCGCCCGCGAGGCCCGAGGAGTAGCGCAGGCAGCAGTTGGTGTGGCGGTGCATCAGCGTGCTGACGCGCGCATCGTCCTTCAGGTCGAGCATCAAGCCCAGGATCGGATGGTCGAGCAGATGCTCGCCGACCGGTCGCTCGGCCACGACTGCGATGCCCAGCCGGTCTAGCACCGCGCGCGGCCCGATGCCGGAACGCTGCAGGATCGCCGGCGAATGAATGGCGCCGGCCGACAGGATGACCTCGCGGCGCGCCCGGACGTTGCGGGCCTCGCCGCCCGCGGTCACGCGCACACCGCTGACATGCGGGCGATTGCCCTCGAATTGCAGCGTGTCGACGATGGCTTCGCCCACGATGGTGAGATTGGAACGCCCACGCGCCGGTTCGAGATAGCCGTCGTTGGTCGAGATGCGCAGGCCTTCGCGGCTGTTGATCGCGTAGGGTCCGACGCCGGTGCCGGTCGGCGCATTGTGATCGGCGCACCAGGGATATCCGAGACCCAGCGCCGCCTCTCTCAGTGCCCGGTCGACCGTGCCCCACTGATCGATCGGCGCGCGATAGACCGGCAGGGGGCCGCTGTTGCCGTGATAGGGCGCATCGCCGAAATCGACATCGGTTTCGAGCTTGCGGAAGTAGGGGAGGCAGGCCTCCCAGCCCCAGCCCGTCGCGCCCATGGAGGCCCAGTCCTCGAAATCCTCCGGAATGCCGCGGATCGCGATCTGGCCGTTGATGGTCGAGCTGCCGCCGATCGCACGCCCGCGCCACAGCAGCTTCGGTTCCTGCCGCTCGGTGCGGCGCGCCAGCAGCTTCGGGTAGCGGTAATTGTCGTCGCCGATGGCGCGCAGCGGGTTCGGGATGCGAAGGTGATGCGGCGTCTCGGCGGTGCGGAAGTCTCGGCCGGCTTCGAGCAGCAGGACGCGCAACGCCGGATCCTCGGTCAGCCGGGCTGCGAGCGTCGCGCCGGCGGAGCCGCCGCCGATGATGATGTAGTCGTACTCTTCGTCCATGTTTCGCATCTCGTTGTTCCGGCGGATGGCACGCTTCTTGGTTAGAATGCCACCGCCCGCCAAGAATGCCGCACGCAAAAGGAGCGCCGCATGGTCGCAAACGTCCTGGAGGTCAATCCCGAACGCCTGTGGGAGAGCCTCGAACGATCGGCCGAGATCGGGCGCTTTCGCGATGTCGGCCTGCGCCGCCTCGCTCTGTCGGCCGAGGACAAGCAGATGCGTGATCTCTTCGTCGAGTGGTCGAAAGCGGCGGGCTGCACCGTCGAGGTTGATCGCTTGGGCAACATCTTCGCGCGCCGTCCGGGGACCGATCCGTCGCTGCCGCCGGTGGCGATCGGCAGCCATCTCGACACACAGATCTGCGGCGGCCGCTACGACGGCATCCTGGGCGTGCTGTGCGGGCTGGAGATCGTGCGCACGCTGAACGACCGCGGCCTGCAGACCAAGCGCGGTATCGAGGTGATCTGCTGGACCAACGAGGAAGGCGCGCGCTTCAATCCGCCGATGATGGGCTCGATGGCCTTCGCCAAGGTGATCACCCTGGAGAGCGTGCTGGCCACCACCGACGATGCGGGCATCACAGTCGAGCAGGCGCTCGACGAGATCGGCTATGCCGGCCCCGCGCCGGTGGGCCGCACCTTCGATTCCTATCTCGAACTGCATATCGAGCAGGCGCCGGTGCTGGATCGCGAGGGCTGTGACGTCGGCATCGTGGTCGGCGGCTACAAGACGCAGGCCCTGCGGCTCACGATCAACGGCGACACCGGCCATGCCGGCGGCACGCCGATGGCGCAGCGGCGCAACGCACTGGTCGGCGCGGGCTACGTCATCGCGGCCGTCAACGATATCGGCCTCGCTTTTGCCGCCGACGAGGGCCGTACCACGACGACGCGCATCGAAAGCTTTCCCAACCTGGCCGGCACCTATGCCGAGCAGGTGAAACTCACCATCGACTTCCGCCATATCGACGCCGACCGCTTCAAGGCGATGCGCGCCGAGGTCGACGCCGCCATCGTCGCCGCGGCCAAGAAGGCCAACGTCGAGATCGAGGTCGCCGAGGGCTGGAGTTGGGGCAGCGAATTGTTTGCGCCCGAATGCATCGAACTCCTGAAGTCGACCGCGAAGGAACTGGGCCTTCCCTATCGCGAGATGCGCAGCCAGGCGGGCCACGACGCGTATGCGGTGGCGACAATGGCGCCGACGGCGATGATCTTCACGCCCTGCTTCGAGGGCATCAGCCACAACGTCAACGAAGCCATTGAACTCGCGCGTTCCGTGCCCGGCGCCAACCTTCTACTGAATGCCGCCGTAACGCGCGCGAATCGGTAAGAGCTACTTCGCTCCAGCAACCCCTTGCACCTCATCCTGAGGAGACGTGCGAAGCACGTCGTCTCGAAGGATGGGCAACAAACGTGGTGCTCGTGCCCACCCTTCGAGACGCGCTCCTGCGGAGCGCTCCTCAGGGTG
>OFDC01000159.1_pt1 | contig 68230 bp, 70 predicted proteins | sample 1520941 | NCBI WGS metagenome assembly OFDC01 (sample SAMEA94258168, study PRJEB24077) | hot springs metagenome | biome: Aquatic biome; feature: Water | place: India | collected 2012-12-06 | depth 5 m | reverse complement strand
GGTCGCGCCGGAACCGGCAGCCGTGGCCGAGACTGCGGCAGCCGAGCCGATCCCCGAGCCGGCCGCCGAGCCGAGCCTCGCCGACCCTGCGGCGACTGAGACGGTCGAGACCGACGCCGCTGCGACCGAGACCGCCGTCGCTGCGACCGCGGCGCCTGCCGTGGAAGAGCCCGCCCCGGCCGCGCCTGTGGCCCCCGCCGGGCGTCCGGCGGAAACCCAGGTCGGTTTCGCCGCCTGGGACGCCGAACTTCCCTTCATGGCCGACGACCGGATCATCGGCGGCCAACCGATGACCATCGTCCTGCGCCTGTCGCCATCTGTCGATCTGGCCGAGGCCGGGGACTGGCTGGAGCAAGGCCTGCTGATTTCCGCGGTGAACGGCAAGCCGACCCCGACTGCGACGGCTCTGACCGCCGAAATCCTGAACCAGATGACGGTCGATCCCGACGGCAAGGCGCGGGTCTTCGTCGAATATGCCGGTTCGGACCTGACGAAGAAGACCGGCCTTCTGACCGTGGGCGCAGTGCGACTGGTCAGCCTGACGAACGGTGTCAGCATCCGGACGACGGTGATCGACGGGACCTGGACCACCACCGTCACCGGCATCGCCAAGCCCGAGGTCACCACCCTGCGCGAAGGCGACATCCTGTTCCGTGACAAGACCACCGGGACGCCGCTTGACACCGCAGAGGCGCTGGAAGCCGTGCTGCGCGACCTTGTGGCCGCCGGGAAGACGCAGACCGAATTCTCGATCATCCGCGACAAGAAGGTCGGCTCGGCCGTGCTGCAGCTTGCGCTGGACGGGGGGCAGTGACGATGGGCCTGTCCGTCGGTCCGCAGTCTTTTGCCCCGCTTCCGGGTGAAGGCACGTTGCGGGCCGGGGACAGCCAGCCCGAGGAAGGCCGCACGGCAAGCCCGCTTGACCCCCTGGTCGCAGCCCTGGGCCGCGCGGTGGAACGGTCGACACAAGGAACACGGCGCGACAGTCGCGCGGCACGGGACTAGCCGCGCTTGGCAGGAAACGAACACCAGGTCGCCGGAGAACGGCGGGGTCACCGGACCGGCCCATCCCGAGGCCGACCGGACAGAGGAGCAGAGAGCATGACATTCGCACGGGCACTACTTGGCGGCGGCGCGGCACTCCTTTTGTCCGGCACGGCCGTCGCGGCGCAGGAGGCCTGCGAGACCTACAAGGTCGTGGTGGGCGACAACCTGCGCTACATCGCCCGGGCCGCCTATGGCGATGCCGACCTGTACCGGGTGATCTATGACGCCAACCGGGCGGTGATCGGCGAAAAGGCCGACATCATCGAGATCGGCACCATGCTGAACATCCCGTGCGATCCCAATAAACCTGCAGTCGTGGCAGTCGAACCGGCGGTGGTCGAACCCGCAGTGGTCGAGGCGGCGGCCGCAACCCCTGTCGCCGCCACGCCCGAACCAGCACCGGCCGCCCCGGCCGAGCGTCCCATCGCCATCGTCACCGGCAACGGCTATGCGCCTTTCGCGGACGAGACCCTGCCCGGCGGCGGCATGATGACCCAGCTGGTCGAGATGGCGGTCTTCCGCGCCGATCCGGGCATTGCCTACAACCTGAGCTTCATCAACGACTGGCAGGCGCATATCGACGCGCTTTTGCCGTCCGGGGCCTATGACCTGAGCTTTCCCTGGGTCCGCCCCGATTGCGACGGCACCGACATGCTGTCCCCCGGCGACGAGGCGCGCTGCCGCGACTTCGTCTTCTCGGCCCCCTTCTATGAAATCGTCGATGGCTTCTTTGCCAAGCGCGACAGCGGCCTGATGGAAGTGACAAGCTACTACGGGTTCCAGGGCAAGCGGATCTGCCGTCCCGAGGGCTCGACGACGGGGGTCCTGGATGCAAAGGGGCTGATGGCACCTGCGATCACGCTGGTGCGCGGCACCGATGCCAAGGACTGTTTCCGTTCCCTTGCCGCGGGCGAGGTCGACCTGGTTTCCATCGATGCCGAAGTCGGAGATTCAACGGTGGCGAACATGGGCCTGATCGCAACTGTCGGCCAGAACCCGCATCTGTCGACGATCCAGAGCCTGCATGTCATCGCCCACAAGTCGAACGCCCGCGCCGTTGCGATGCTGGCCAAGCTCGACCAGGGCATGATGGAAATGTACGAAACCGGTGAGTGGTACGACATCGTGTCGACCGCCCTGACCCGCCAACGGCTGACCCAATAGGCGCAGCATGGCAACAGTCGCAAACCTTGAACAGGACACGGAAATCTGGGCGGGATTGACCATGCATTCGCCTTATTCGTGCCATCTACACAACCCTATGCTGCATAATCCGAAGTATTGTTTCGGTAAAGACGGTTATCACTCCACCCGCGCCCCCAGAAGGAACCCCGCCCCATGAAACCCGCCTCGCATCTGCACCGGTTGCCGATCCTCGCGGCTGCGATGATTTCGCTTCCCATGATCGCCGCCGCCCAGGAAGCCTGCACCACCTACACCGTCAAGGACGGCGACACGCTGGGCTCGATCGCCCAGGCCGCCTATGGCAGCTTCGACTACCAGAACATCTTCAACGCGAACCGCGACGCGCTGGCCGCGAACCCCTCGAGCCTCGTCGCCGGCACGCAGCTGATCCTGCCTTGCGAGGACGGCCGCCTGACCCCGGACCAGGAGCTGAGCTCGGTCATCGAGGCCGAGACGCAGAAGCAGGAGACGAACAAGGTCAAGTCGAACGTCTACGAGCCGCCCTTGAAGTTCGTCACCTCGAACAACTGGAAGCCCTTCACCGATGAATCGCTGACCGGCGGCGGCATCTTCGTTCGCATGGCCACGACCGCGATGCAGCGCGGCGGCAACAACCGCGAATACCAGGTGTCTTACGTCGACGACTGGATGTCGCACATCGACACGCTGCTGCCTTCGGGCGCGTTCGACGTGTCGATCGCCTGGGAAGCGCCGGATTGTTCGAAGCTCGACATGCTGGGCGAATTCTCGGCCCGGATGTGCACCGACTTCGACTTCTCGCTGCCGATCTACGAGGCCGCCTATACCTTCAACACCCTGCCCGACAGCAAGTATGCCAATGCCCGGTCCTTCGCGGACTATGCCGGCGCCAAGATCTGCCGTCCGGAGGCCTGGCCGCTGGGCGACCTGGAAGTGCAGGGCCTGACCCCGCCGGTCGTCGAATATGTCGCGCCGAAGAACCCGATCGACTGCGCCGAGTTGCTGATGAAGGGCGAGGTGGACATCTACTCGATCGAGACCGAGACCTCGGTCGCGAACTTCAAGGAGTTGGGCGTGACCGACAAGGTCGTGACCAACCCGGCGCTGACGACCTTCATCTCGTACCACTTCCTGACTTCGAAGAGCAATCCGCGCGGCCGGGTCTACATCGCCATGCTGAACCGCGGCATCACCGAGATGCGGGAATCTGGCGAATGGTACGACATCCTTGCCACGGGCCTTGCCGAGTTCAACAAGATGACCCAGTAACTCTGCCGACAGGCGGGAGTGCCAAGGCCCCGGTCCCCGCGACCGGGGCCTTTTTGCCTTTCGCAGATCAGTGCTTGGAACGTTCGTTCCGTGTGCTATGCTGGCCTGTGCCATGACATGAGGCCAGCATGCCAAAGGAAGACAGCCTCGTTGCCCTGCCTGTGGCGCCGCAGACGGTCGAGGCGTTCCGCGAGCGGCTTCTGGACCTGAGCGGCCAGTTGCCGCGGCGGTTGCAGCAATGCGCGGACCACGTGGCGCGGCACATGGACCAGATCGCGCTGTCGACGGTGGCGCAGGTCGCGCAGGGCGCGGGCGTGCCGCCGTCCGCAATGATGCGGTTCTGCCAGATCATGGGCTTTTCCGGCTATGCCGAAATGCAGCGGCTGTTCCGCGACGCCCTGTCGCGCGGCACGCCGGACTATGCCACGCGGCTTCAGAACCTGAAGGCGGCGGGGGCGGGCCAGCCTGCGGCGCTGGTGGCCGAGTTCGTCGAGGCCGGACGCCTGTCGATCGAGGCCTTGGCGCGCGATCTGAATGAAACCGCCTTGAATCAAGCAGTTGCAACCCTGTCAAAGGCACGGACTATCCATCTTGCGGGGTTCCGGCGGTCGTTTCCGGTGGCAAGCTACCTGGCCTATGTCTTTGACAAGCTTGGCATCCCCGCGATCCTGCATGACGGGGTCGCGGGTTTGGGGAACCGGGCAAGCCTGGGCGCGGGCGATGCGCTTCTGGCGATCACCTTCCCGCCCTATTCCGACGAGACGCTGGCGCTGGTCACCCATGCGAAGGACCTCGGCCTGCCGGTCATCATCCTGACCGATCCGCCTGCGACCCAGCTTGCGCCCCTGGCCGACACGATCCTGACCGTCACCGAGATCGACTTTGGCGCCTTCCGGTCGCTGTCGGCGGTGATCGCCCTCGCCCTGGCGCTTGCCGTCGCCGTGGCAACCCGCCGCGACAGTTAGGGCTTCCCCGACGCGGCGTTTTGGAATAAACGTTCCACGCACAGGGGCGACTCGGCCCCGGATGGAGCAGGCCCATGTCCCACAAACCATTGGATGTCATCACCATCGGCCGCTCCTCGGTCGACCTATACGGCGCACAGGTTGGCGGGCGGCTGGAGGACATGGGGTCGTTCCAGAAATACATCGGGGGTTCCCCCACCAACATGGCGGCGGGAACCGCGCGGCTGGGGCTGAAGTCGGCGCTGATCACCCGGGTTGGCAACGAACACATGGGCCGCTTCATCCGGGAAGAGCTGGCGAAGGAAGGCGTCGACGTGCGCGGCGTGAAGACCGACCCCGAGCGTCTGACAGCGCTGGTCCTTCTGGGCATCCGCGACGACAAGCAGTTCCCGCTGATCTTCTACCGGGAAAACTGCGCCGACATGGCCTTGTGCGAGGATGACATCGACGAAGGGTTCATCCGTGAAGCGCGGTCCGTCGTTGCCACCGGCACGCATCTTTCCAACCCCCGGACCGAAGCGGCCGTCCTGAAGGCGCTGAACCTTGCCCGGAAGCACGGGCTGCAGACGGCGCTGGATATCGACTACCGCCCGAACCTCTGGGGGCTGGCGGGGCATGGCGACGGGGAAAGCCGGTTCATTGAATCGGCCAAGGTCACCGCCAAGCTGCAATCGACGCTGCATCTGTTCGATCTGATCGTCGGGACCGAGGAAGAGTTCCACATCGCCGGCGGCACCACCGATACCATCGCTGCGCTGCGGGCGGTGCGGGCGGTCTCCAAGGCCACCCTGGTCTGCAAGCGCGGGCCGATGGGCGCGGTGGCGTTTACCGGTGCGGTCCCCGATAGCCTGGACGACGGCGAAAGCGGCCCCGGTTTCCCGATCGAGGTGTTCAACGTCCTTGGCGCAGGCGACGGGTTCATGTCGGGGCTTCTGAAGGGCTGGCTTGACGGCGAACCTTGGCCGGTGGCGCTGAAATACGCCAATGCCTGCGGGGCCTTCGCCGTCTCCCGCCACGGCTGCACGCCCGCCTATCCCAGCTGGGAGGAGCTGCAGTTCTTCCTGTCGCGTGGCGTGGTGGAGAAGGCACTGCGCAAGGATGCGGCGCTGGAACAGGTCCACTGGGCGACCAACCGCCACAAGGACTGGTCGGTGATGCGCGTCTTCGCTTTCGATCACCGGATGCAGCTGGAGCAGATGGACGGCGCGGACCCGAAGAAGATCGGCGCGTTCAAGGAGTTGTGCCTGAAGGCCGCCCTGCAGGTGGCGGATGGTCAGCCGGGCTACGGCGTGTTGTGTGACAGCCGTCTGGGCAGGGATGCTTTGTTCCAGGCGGCGGGGACCGGACTTTGGATCGGGCGGCCGGTGGAATGGCCGGGCTCACGGCCCCTCAGCCTCGAACCCGAGCTTGGGCCGGACTTCGGAGGCCTGCAGGAATGGCCGCTGGAGCATGTGGTCAAGGTGTTGTGCTTCACCCACCCCGACGACGATGCCGTGACGAAGGCCGCGCAGGAAGACACCGTCCGCCGCCTGTTCCATGCCTGCCGCCGCAACCGGCTGGAGATGCTGTTGGAGATCATCCCGTCGAAGGTCGGCCCTGTCACTGACGACACCAGCGCGCAGGTGATCCAGCGGTTCTACGATCTGGGCGTCTATCCGGACTGGTGGAAGCTGGAACCCTTCACCTCTGCGGCGGCATGGGAAAACGCCTGCACAGCCATTGCGCAGAACGACCCCCATGTGCGCGGCGTCGTGGTCCTGGGGCTGGACGCGGCCGAGGCGGACCTTGCGGCGTCATTCCGGATTGCGGCGCGGCAGCCGCTGGTGAAAGGCTTTGCCGTGGGCCGCACGATCTTTGCCGACGCCGCCCGCGCATGGTTCAAGGGCGAGATCACCGATGCGGCGGCCGTGTCGGTCATGGCAGAAAAATACGCGCGGCTTTGCGCCCTGTGGGACGCGGCGCGCGAGGGAGGCAAGCAATGACCACCATTCGTCTGACCGCCGCGCAGGCGCTTGTACGCTGGCTTTCGGTGCAGAAGGCCGAGGATGGCTCCCGCTTCATCGAGGGCGTCTGGGCGATCTTCGGGCACGGCAACGTGGCGGGCCTGGGCGAGGCGCTGCACGCCCACCGGGACGTGCTGCCAACCTGGCGGGGGCACAACGAACAGACGATGGCCCATGCGGCGATTGCCTATGCCAAGGCCAAGGGGCGTAGGCGCGCGATGGCCGTGACGTCGTCCATCGGGCCGGGGGCGACCAACATGGTGACGGCGGCGGCGCTGGCGCATGTGAACCGGCTGCCGGTGCTGTTCATCCCCGGCGACGTCTTCGCAAGCCGCGCGCCCGACCCTGTGCTGCAGCAGATCGAGGATTTCGATGACGCGACGGTCAGCGCCAACGACTGCTTCCGCCCCGTCGTGCGCTACTTCGACCGGATCAGCCGCCCGGAGCATATCCTGACCGCGCTCCCCCGTGCGCTGCGGGTGATGACTGATCCTGCGAACTGCGGGCCGGTGTGCCTGGCCTTCTGCCAGGACACGCAAGCCGAGGCATATGACTATCCAGCGGACTTCTTCGAGCCGCGCGCCTGGCACATCCGCCGCCCCGAACCGGACCAGCACGAGCTGGAGGCCGCCGTGGCTTGCATCCGCGCCGCGAAGACCCCTCTGATCGTCGCGGGGGGCGGGGTGCTTTATTCGGGGGCGGAACGGACGCTTCTGGACTTTGCCAAGGCGCACAACATTCCGCTGGTGGAAACCCAGGCCGGGAAAGGCGCGGTCGATTGGGAAGAGAAGCTGCACTTCGGCTCCCCGGGTGTGACGGGGACCGGCTGCGGGAACGAGTTGGCGGCGAAGGCTGATCTGGTGATCGGTGTGGGGACGCGGTTCCAGGACTTTACCACGGGGTCGTGGACGGTGTTCAGCGCTCCGAACCGGAAGCTCCTGTCGATCAACATCCACGGCTTTGATGCCGCGAAGCGCGCAGCACTTCCGCTTGTTTCGGATGCGAAAGTCGCGTTGGAGAAGATCAGCGCGGCCCTTGGCGAACATCGCTTCCAAGACCCCGATTTCAGCGCCCGGGACAAGTGGTTCCAGACGACCGACGCGCTTTTCGCTGCCCCCAAGGGCAACGAACTGCCGACCGACGCCCAGGTGATCGGGGCGGTGGACCGGAATTCGGGGAAGCAAAGCCTTATCATGTGCGCGGCGGGGACGATGCCGGGGGCGCTGCATGTGTTGTGGCGCGCCGCGCAGGGCGGCTATCACATGGAATACGGTTTTTCCTGCATGGGGTATGAGATCGCGGGAGCTTTGGGCATCAAGATGGCGCTGCCTGACCGCGACGTGATCTGCATGGTCGGCGACGGCAGCTACATGATGGCGAACAGCGAACTGGCGACGGCGGTGATGATGGGTATTCCCTTCACCGTGGTCCTGACCGACAACCGGGGATACGGCTGCATCAACCGGCTGCAGAAGGCCACCGGCGGCGCGCCGTTCAACAACCTTCTGGACGACAGCTATCACGTGAACCCGGCCAACATCGACTTTGTCGCCCATGCGCGGTCGATGGGCGCGAACGTGGTGAAGGCGGGCGGCATTGCCGAGCTTGAGGCCGCCATGCAGGCTGCGAAGACTGCGACCATCCCCACGGTGATCGTGATCGACACCGACCCCATGCCCGGCACCGGTGCAGGCGGGACCTGGTGGGAAGTGGCCGTGCCCGAGGTTTCGGAGCGGGCGGAAGTGAACGAGGCCCGCAAGGGCTATGACGCGGCCCGCAAGGCCCAATGGCTTTTGAACTGAGGACAAGATGAGCATCAAGATCGGGATCTCCCCCATCTCCTGGCAGAACGACGACCTGCCGGACCTGACCGCCGCCTACACGATGGAGCAGGCGTTAAGCGAGGCGCGCGAAATCGGCTATACCGGCGTCGAACGCGGGCGGAGGATGCCCAGCGATACCGAGGGGCTGGGCCGTTACCTTACCGCAAATGGACTTTTCCTTTGTGGTGGCTGGTGTTCGGGCAATCTCCTCGTCAACGACGTGAAGACCGAGATCGAGGCGGTGCGCCAGCAGGTGGAGCAGTTCGCGGCCCTGAAGGCCCCCTGCATCGTCTATGCAGAATGCTCGAACACCGTGCAGGGCAACATCGCGGTGCCGGTGAACAACCGCCCGAAATTCGCCGCCGCCGATGTGCGGGCCTATGGCGCGAAGCTGTCGGAGCTGGCGAAGTGGATGGCGGATCAGGGCGTGACCCTGGCCTACCATCACCACATGGGGTCGTTCATCGAGAGCGAAGACGACGTGAACGCGCTGATGGAAGGCTCCACCCCGGACGTGAAGCTTTTGTTCGACACCGGGCACCTGCTGTTCGGCGGGGCCGACGTGATGCGCGTGTTGAACACCTGGGCGGACCGGGTGCACCATGTCCACTTCAAGGACATCCGGCCCGAGGTCGTAAAGGATGTGCGCGCGAACAACCGCAGCTTCCTGGATGCCGTGATCGCCGGGGCCTTCACCGTGCCGGGCGACGGCTGCATCGACTTCCAGGCGGTGGCGGACAAGCTGCGCGCGATGGACTATGCGGGCTGGATCGTGGTCGAGGCAGAACAGGACCCGGCCAAGGCCCCGCCCTATGAATACTCCAAGCTCGGCTACGAACACATCCTGCAGGTCTGCGCCAAGGCGGGGCTGACCATCGACACCTCCCGTCCGTAAGGGGAACGCCATGCCCGACCTCCTTCGCCACCCGACCGGCACCCGTGGCAAGGTGCACGAGATCACGCCTGAAAGCGCGGGCTGGGGCTATGTCGGCTTCACCCTCTACCGGCTGGAACCGGGCGATGTGGCCGAAGAGATGACCGGCGAGACCGAGGTGATCCTGGTGATCGTCGAGGGCAAGGCGAAGGTTCAGGCGGCGGGCCAGGACTGGGGCGAGATGGGCGAGCGGATGGATGTCTTCGAGAAGACCCCGCCGCATTGCCTATACGTCCCGAACCGCAGCCATTGGAAAGCGGTGGCCACCACCACCTGCACCATCGGGGTCTGCAAGGCCCCGGGCAAGGGCAACTACCCGGCACGGCGGTTGGGGCCGGAGGGGATCACCCTTACCCCGCGCGGCAAGGGGACGAACACGCGCCACGTCAACAACATCGCCATGGAGGCGCTGGACGTGGCGGACAGCCTTCTGGTGACCGAGGTGTTCACCCCTGCGGGGCACTGGTCGTCCTACCCAAGCCACCGGCACGATGAGGATGACTTCCCGAACATGACCTACCTGGAAGAGACCTATTATCACCGGCTGAACCCCGGTCAGGGCTTCGGCATCCAGCGGGTCTATACCGAGGACGGGGCGCTGGATGAGACGATGGCGGTGAAAAGCCACGATGTCGTGCTGGTCCCGAAGGGGCACCATCCCTGCGGCGCTCCTTACGGCTATGAGATGTACTACCTGAACGTGATGGCCGGACCGATCCGGAAATGGCGGTTCAAGAACGACCCGGACCACGACTGGATCGCCCAGCGCGACGCGTGATCCGTCCAGGCGGGACCAGACCCCGAGAGCCAATCCGTTCAAGATTCGTGTCACCTCGCTGGCCCTCTGCCGCTGTGAGAGGCGGCGACGTCGGACGATCGGCCGCGCCTTTGCCTTGAAGCGCCTCCCGGCCTCGTCTAATCAGGGGCAAGTCCGAAGGAACCCCCCCATGCGCATCCTGATCACCAACGACGACGGCATCAACGCGCCGGGGCTTGAGGTTCTGACCGAAATCGCCACCGAGATCGCCGGACCGACCGGCGAGGTCTGGACCGTGGCCCCGGCCTTCGAACAGTCGGGCGTCGGGCACTGCATCAGCTACACCCACCCAATGATGATCGCCGAGCTTGGCCCCCGCCGCTTTGCCGCCGAAGGCTCGCCTGCGGACTGCGTGCTGGCCGCGATCTACGACGTGCTGGATGGCGCGCGGCCCGATCTGGTGCTGTCGGGCGTCAACCGGGGGAACAACGCAGCCGAGAACGTGCTGTATTCCGGCACCATCGGCGGGGCGATGGAGGCGGCGCTGCAGGGGGTTCCGGCGATTGCGCTGTCGCAGTTCTTCGGGCCGGACAATGCGAAGCTGGCCGATCCGTTCGAAAGCGCCCGGGTCCATGGGGCGGGGGTGGTGCGCGCGCTTCTGGACAGGGGGCTTTGGACGCAGGACGATTACCGCGTCTTCTACAACGTCAACTTCCCGCCGCTGCCCGCCGCCGCGACCAAGGGCACGAAGGTCGCAAGCCAGGGCTTTAGGCGCGATACGGCGTTTTCGGTCGATCCGCATATCTCGCCCTCGGGTCGGCGGTTCCTGTGGATCAAGGGCGGGCATCAGCACACGCCCACCCTGCCCGGATCGGATGCGGCGGTGAACCTGGACGGCTATATCTCGGTCACGCCGATGCGCGCGGACCTGACGGCGCATGATCTTCTGGCCGACCTTGAGGCAAGGCTTTCATGAGCGAGGGGGCTGGCGATCAGCCGACCCCGGAAGAGCTTGCCGAACGCAAGATGCGCTTCCTGTTCCAGTTGCGCTCTCGCGGGGTGACGGACACGCGCGTGTTGACGGCGATGGAGAAGATCGACCGTGGCCTTTTCGTCCGCAACGTCTTTGCCGACCGGGCCTATGAGGACATGCCCTTGCCCATCGCCTGCGGCCAGACGATCAGCCAGCCGTCGGTGGTGGGGCTGATGACGCAGGCGCTGGCGGTTGCGCCCCGCGATACGGTGCTGGAGGTGGGGACCGGGTCGGGCTATCAGGCTGCGGTCCTGTCGCAGCTGGCGCGGCGGGTCTACACGGTGGACCGCTATCGCCGTCTGGTGCGCGAGGCGTCCGAGCTGTTCCGCCAGCTGGACCTGGCCAATGTCACGGCCTTCACGGCGGACGGGTCGCACGGGTTGCCGGACCAGGCGCCGTTTGACCGGATCATCGTGACCGCCGCCGCCGAGGACCCGCCGGGGCCGCTCTTGGAGCAGTTGAAGCCCGGTGGGATCATGGTGGTGCCCGTGGGCCAGTCGGATGCGGTGCAGGCGCTGATCAAGGTCACGCGGACCTCACGCGGGTTTGATTACGAGGAACTTCGCCCAGTGCGCTTTGTCCCACTGGTAGAGGGCATGGGCTCCGAGTAGTATTTCGGCCCAGAAACCGGGCCAAACCCGGGCGGCGGATGATCAGGCGGGACCAGATGGCAAGAACCATGAAGCTACGGGCAACCCTTGTTCTGGGTGCAAGCGCGCTTGCGCTGTCGGGCTGCATCGACACCGGCGATCTTGACTGGGACCTCAGGCGCGGCAGCGGCGACACTTCGCAAGCCGCGCGCCAGGCGACGGCGGCTGCGCCCACGCCGGACGGGAACGGCATCATCTCATACCCCGACTACCAGCTGGCCGAGGCCCGGCGCGGCGAGACGGTGGCCAGCATGGCCGGACGCCTGGGGGTCAGCCCCGAGGCGCTGGCGCGGGAAAATGCGCTGCGGCCCACGGACCCCTTGCGCGAGGGCGAGATGCTGCTGTTGCCCGCCCGGGTCAGTGCCACGCCGCAGCCGGCGGTGATCGGTGGCACGCTGCCCGCTTCGGGTGGCGGGTCGGTGGACATCACCTCGATCGCGACGACCGCACTCGACGAGGCGGGACCGTCCCCTGCGGCGGCATCCCCGGCGGCCTCTGCGCCGATTTCGGGGCAGCCCGCAACGCACCGCGTGGCGCGGGGCGAGACGGCCTTCACCATCGCGCGGGCCTACAACGTCTCGGCCAAGGCGCTGGCGGACTGGAACCAGCTTGGCCCCGACATGGCGGTGCGCGAGGGGCAGACGCTGATCATCCCGATCGCGACGGCGGCAGCACCGGACCCCGAACCGGTGCCGACCGCGCCGGGGGCTGGCAGCCCGACGCCCGAGCCACCCTCGGCCAAGAAGCCCCTGCCCGACGAGAAGACCGAGGCTGCGGGGACCAAGCCCAGGGCAACGCCGCCCTCGCCCGATCTGGGGGCCGAGGCGACGACGCAGGCCAAGATGGCGATGCCGGTCGCGGGCAAGATCATCCGCGGCTATGATGCGAAGAAGAACCAGGGGATCGAAATTGCCGCCCCGGCGGGAAGCCCGGTCAAGGCGGCCGAGGCGGGGACCGTGACGGTGATTTCGTCCGACACCACCGGCAAGGGCATCGTGATCGTCCGCCATGCGGGGAATCTGCTGACGGTCTACGTGGGCGTCAGCGGGATGGCGGTGAAGAAGGGCGACAAGGTCAAGCGGGGCCAGGAGATCGGCAAGGTCGCGGCGGGCGATCCGGCCTTTGTCCACTTCGAGGTGCGCGACACCTCGAAGAAAAGCTACGATCCGATGGGGTATCTGCAGTAGGTCGCCGGGGACGAATTTTCTGCGAAAATTCGGGCTTCGATCTTTCGCAGAAAGATCGTGGTTCGGTCAGGCAACTTGCGAAACCAGCACCTTGTCGATCCGGCGGCCATCAAGGTCGATCACCTCGAACCGGTAGTCCTCGGCGGTGAAGCTGGCGCCGAGTTCCGGGATCCGGCCCAGCTGGTGCAGGATCAGCCCGGCGACCGTGTCGTACTCGCCCGCCATTTCGCGGGGAAGACTGAGGCGGTCACAGAATTCATCGACCGGCATCCAGCCCGCGACGAGGAAGCTGCCGTCTTCGCGGGCGACCATCGCGGGTTCATCCACGTCGCTGGCCGCGACCGCCCCGGTGATCGCCTCCAGCACGTCGCCCGTCGTGATGATGCCTTCGAAATGGCCGTACTCGTCATAGACAAGGGCCAAGTGGTGGTCGGATTTCTGCAGGATTTCAAGGACATCCAGCGCCTCGGCCCGGTCCGACACCACCGGCACCTCGCGCACAAGGGCCTTGATGTCTAGGGTCTCACGCCGCGACACGGCCTGGAAGGCATCGGCCAGAAGCACGATGCCCACCACGTCTTCGTCGGCATTGGCGACCGGCATCCGGGGCCGCGCGACCCTGCGGATCGCCGCCACCGCCTCGGCCCCCGTGGCGTCCAGAGGCAGCATCTCGACCTCGTGCCGGGGGGTCATCAGCGCCCGCGCAGTGCGGTCCGACAGGCGCATGACGCCGGTGATCATCTCGCGCTCTTCGGTTTCCAGGACACCGCCTTCATGCGCTTCGGCCAGAAGGACGTGGACCTCTTCCTCGGTCACGCGGCTTTCACTTTCGCCGCGCTGGCCGAGAACCCACAGAAGAAGCTTGCCGGACTTGTCGAGGAACCACACGAGAGGCGCGCCGATTACCGAAAGGAAGGTCATCGCGGGTGCCATGCGGATCGCCACGCCCTCGGCATTCCGAAGTGCCAGCTGTTTCGGCACCAGTTCGCCGACGATCAGGCTGACATAGGTGATGGCGACGACGACCCCGCCGACCCCAAGCGTCGCGGCCCAGTCGGGATCGACACCTTGTGCGACAAGCCAGCCCTGCAGCCGAAGGCCAAGCGTCGCGCCGGACAGTGCGCCGGACAGGACGCCGACCGCCGTGATGCCGATCTGCACGGTGGACAAGAACCGCCCGGGATGTTCGGCCAGACGCAGCGCCATGCGCGCGCCACGGCTCTTGCCCTCAAGCGACTTCAGCCGGGCGGGCCGCGCGCTGACGATGGCAAGCTCGGACATGGCAAGGACGCCGTTAAGGACGATCAGCGCCAGGATGATCAGGATTTCGGCGATCATGATCCTTCCCGCCTAAGGCGAGTTTCCGTTCATCGCAAGGGGAGATCGCTGGTCACGCGCGGATGCGCACGCCTTCGCGGGCGGCAAGGTCGCAGAAGAACTGCCAGGCGACCCGACCCGACCGGCCGCCGCGGGTGGCCTGCCATTCGATCGCCTCGGCGTAAAGGCGGTCTTCCGGCACGCGCACACCATGCGCCGCGCAATAGCCACGGATCATCTCCAGGTAGTCGTCCTGCGAACAGGGGTGGAAGCCCAGCCAGAGGCCGAACCGGTCGGACAGGGAGACCTTTTCCTCCACCGCCTCGGACGGGTTGATCGCGGTGGAGCGTTCGTTCTCGATCATGTCGCGCGGCATCAGGTGGCGGCGATTGCTGGTAGCGTAGAACAGCACGTTTTCGGGCCGCCCCTCGATCCCGCCGTCCAGCACGGCCTTCAGCGACTTGTAGTGCTGGTCGTCGTGGCTGAAGGACAGGTCGTCGCAGAAAAGGACGAACCGATGGGGTGCTGCCCGCAGATGTGCCAGCAGGCGCTGGACCGACGGCAGGTCCTCGCGCGACAGTTCCACGATCTTCAGGTCATGACCTTCCGCCCGGACCGCGGCATGGACGGCTTTCACCAAGGACGATTTCCCCATCCCCCGCGCGCCCCAGAGAAGCGCGTTGTTCGCAGGCAGCCCGGCGGCGAAATGACGGGTGTTGGCCAGCAGCGTGTCGCGCGACCGGTTCACGCCCACCAGAAGCGACAGGTCCACGCGGGAGACATGGGCCACAGGTTCCAGCCGGTCGGGCTGCGTGTGCCAGACAAAGGCCTCGGCCGAGAAGTCGGGGGCGGGCATCGGCGCAGGGGCAAGTCGTTCCAGCGCCGCCGCGATGCGGTCCAGCGGGTCGGTCACTTGTCCGCCGCCCCTTCGCCGTCGGTTTCCTCATCCCACAACCCCTCGGCGCGCAGTTCCGCCTCGCGCCGCTTTTCGATGCGCTTGATCAGGAAGATCGACACTTCGTACAGGGGGTAGACCGCGAAGAAGAGGATCAGCTGGCTCATCACGTCGGGCGGGGTCACCAAGGCCGCGACGATCAGGATGACGACGATGGCATAGCGGCGCATGTTCGCCAGCCCCGCCGAGGTCGCAAGCCCCGCCTTGCCCATCAGCGTCAGAAGCACCGGCAACTGGAAGCAAAGCCCGAAGGCCATGATAAGCTTGAGGCTGATGTCCAGCGTCTCGTTCACCTTGCCCTGGAAAACGATGTCGATCCCGCTGTCCGCTGTAGGGGGGGCCGCGTCCACGACCGCTCCGGCGCCGTTGGCCAGCCCGGGGATCAGCGCGGTCACAACGGAAAACGCGTCGGCAAAACCCAGGAAGAAGGTCATCGCAATCGGCGTGACGACATAATGCGCGAAGGCCGCCCCGGTCAGGAACAGCACGGGCGAGGCGATCAGGAACGGCAGGAAGGCCTGCTTTTCGCTTTTGTAGAGGCCCGGGGCGACGAACCGCCACAGCTGGTAGGCGATGACGGGAAAGCTGACCATCAGCCCGGCCACGACCGAGATGTGGACCAGGGTGAAGAAGTATTCCTGCGGCGCGGTGTACTGCATCACCGGGTTCGGATCGCCCAGTTCACGCATCGACCGCTCGATCGGTTCCAGCATGAAGTTCAGGATCGGCTCGGCCACGATGAAGCACAGGATCATCGCCACGAGGAAGGCCGCAACGGCCCAGATGATCCGGTTGCGCAGTTCGATCAGATGCTCGACCAGGGGGGCCGAACTGTCGTCGATTTGGTCCTTGGTGCTCATGCTGCGTCACCGCCCGTGGGTTCGGCCTTCTTGCGCCGACGCCCTACGGATTTCGGTGCCGGATCCGGGGTCGGGCTGGCGGGCGCGGGGTCGGAAATGGCGCGCAGCTTGGCCGAGGCTTCCTGGACCACCGCCTTGCGCGCGGCCTTCTTTTCGTAAAGCGCCGCTGTCGCCGGTCCGACATTCGCAGCGGCGGGAGCGGCTTCCACTGCCGGGGCGGCGATGGTTGGCTCGGCAGCGGCAGGTGCGGTCGTCGCGGCAGGCATTGCGGGCGGGGTCAGCGGCTTTGTCGGCTTGGCCGCGTTCTTCAGCGGGTCCCACTTTTCGAACTTGTCGGCGGCGGATTTCACCGCGTCCAATCCCATCGACTTGGGCGAGGCGACCTTGCGCAGGTCATCCGCCACGTCCTTGACGCCCGATTCCTTCGCCGCCTGTTCCATCGCGCGGCTGAACTCGCGTCCCATCGCGCGGATCTTGGCGGTAAAGCGACCAAGCTCGCGGAACATGCCGGGCAGGTCCTTCGGGCCGATGATGATCAGCGCGACGATGCCGACGACAAGAAGTTCGGACCAGCTGAGATCCATACTGCGTCCCCCAAAGCCCCGTGGATCAGGCCTTGTCCTTCTCGGCGGCGGGCGTCACGTCCTTGGCCTCGGCGGCCTTGGCATCGTCCAGCTCCTTGGCGCCGTCGTTCACGCCCTTCTTGAAGGCGGTGATGCCCTTGCCGACTTCGCCCATCAGGCTGGACACCTTGCCCTTGCCGAAAAGCACCAGCACCACGACGGCGATCAGCAAGAGGCCGGGAAGACCGATATTGTTGAACATGGGATTACCCTCCGGTTCGTGCCCCGTCGGGGGCGCAGTTCCTGTCTGCCCCCGTATTAGGACCAGGCCCCCGCGCCTTCCAAGACCGAACCGGCTTGCGGGGTGCAGTCAACTGACAGTATTTTGTCAGTAAGTGGGGCGTCTGTGCCCCGGTCTGGGCCGGGAAAAGCCGATGAAACGCGATGCGCGGCTGTATGACATCGTCCAGGAGTTGCGGGACGGGCGGCTGCACACGGCGGCGGAACTGGCCCGGCGACTCGGGGTGTCGACCCGTACGATCTGGCGCGACATGGAGATTCTGGCGGCGAGCGGGATGCCGGTGACGGGAGAGCGGGGGTTGGGCTACATCCTGCGCTCGCCCCTGGTCCTGCCGCCGACGATGCTGACCCCGGATGAGCTGGACGCCCTGGTCGAGGGGCTGCGGCATGTGGGCCAGGAGGGGAACCCCAAGGCAAGGGCGGCGCGGAGCCTTCTCTACAAGGTCGCGACCCTGCTGCCGCAGTCGGGGATCGACGTGGAACCGTGATCCGGGGATCCAAAATCCTTCGAAGGATTTTGCAAAAGTTTTCGAAAACTTTTGTCCCCTGCCTGCGCGTTGCTGACAGACCCTTGTCAGTTGCGTCCTGCCATACCGCCCGCATCGCAACCGATGGAGATGCCGATGCCCCCCAACACGACCGTGATCGAATACGTGACCTTCGCCCTGACCCCCGGCACCGACGAGGCTGCCTTCCTGTCCGCTGCCCGCGGCACCGAAGCGCTGGTGCGGCGTCAACCCGGTTTCCTCTCCCGCCAGCTGTCCAGGGGGGAGGACGGGCGCTGGACCGATGCGGTGGTCTGGGCGAGCCTGGCTGAGGCCGAAGCCGCACCGCAGGCGGTGATGGCAGACCCCGACTTCGCCCCCTTCATGGCGCTGATCGACGGGCCTTCCGCCCAGATGCGGCATGAGGCGCTGACCTTGACTATGGCCTGATCCCCGGCCCACCCTGCCCCATGCGCCGCACCGACCGCCTGTTCGAACTGATCCAGATCCTGCGCGACGGGCGACTGCACACCGCGCGGGACATGGCGGACCGGCTGGAGGTCTCGACCCGCACGCTTTGGCGCGACATGGCGACGCTGATCGCGTCAGGGCTGCCGGTCGAGGGTGAACGCGGGGTGGGCTATATCCTGCGAGAGCCGGTGACCTTGCCGCCCCTGACCCTGACCCCCGACGAAGTTCAGGCGCTGACACTGGGCCTGCAACTGGTGACGCGGGGGGCTGACCCCTCACTGACCCGGGCGGCGGAAAGCCTGCTGGGCAAAGTGACGGCAGTGCTGCCCGCGCGGCTTCTGGACGGGATCGGTCAGGACACCTGGGTGTTCCCGGGGACCGAGGCGCTGGCCGCCGCCCGCCATCTGCCCGTACTCCGCCAGGCGATCCGGCTGCGAAATCGGGTGGTGATCCAGTACATCGACGCCTCGGGCCGGATCACCGAACGCCCGGTCCGGCCCCTGCTGCTGGAGTTCTGGGGCCGGGTCTGGACGCTGGCCAGTTGGTGCGAAGCGCGGCAGGATTTCCGCAGTTTCCGCGTCGACCGGATCGAAGCTCTGCGGCAGACGGGAGAAGGCTTCCCAGACGACCCTGGCACCACGCTGGCCGACTGGCGGCGTCTGCACGGCAGCTAGACCCCAAACACAAAACACCGATCCCGCCGGATCATCAGCCACAGCACCGTGCCGGGCTTTGGCAGGAACACACCAGGGACCGAAGCGGTCAGCTTGGCCCCTTCAAAATCCATCGCGAAATCGACCAGGCTTTCCCGGCCCAGGTAGCGGCTGCGCAGGACGGTGCCGCGCGCGGGGATGCCATCCTCGGGCGTCGGGTTCGGGCCCCGGCCCCCGCGGTCAAAGTCGATGCGCAGATGCTGCGGGCGGATCACGATCTCGACCTCGGCCCCGTCCTTGTGGCCGGGGGTGAGGAAGGCGCCGAAGGGCGTTTCCGTAAGCGCGCCCTTCGACACGCCCCGGATCACGTTGACATCGCTGAAGAACGCTGCTGCCGCCTTGTCCACGGGGGCGTTGTAGACGTTGTAGGGCGCGCCCTTCTGCACGATCCGGCCCGCCCGCATCAGCGCGATCTCGTCGGCCATGCGCATCGCCTCGTCGGGTTCGTGCGTCACCAGAAGGACGGCCGCCCCCGCCTCTTTCAGCAGTTCCAGCGTGCGGTCGCGGATGCCGTCGCGCAGCCGGTTGTCCAGCCCCGAGAAGGGTTCGTCCATCAGCATGACGCGCGGTTTCGGCGCCAACGCCCGGGCCAGGGCCACGCGCTGCTGTTCGCCGCCTGACAGCTGGTGCGGGTGCTTCGGCCCGAAGCCTGCCAGATCAACCTTCTCCAGCAGTTCACCCACCCGCCGCGCCTTTTCGGCCCGATCGACACGCAGGCCGAAGCCCACGTTTTCGGCCACGGTCAGATGCGGGAAAAGCGCGAAGTCCTGGAACATCAGGCCGACCGATCGGATTTCCGGAGGGACATGCACCCCCGGCCCGGCGACCATCTGGCCATCAAGCCGCACCGTGCCCTCGTCGGCGCGTTCCACACCGGCGATCATCCGCAGCGTCGTCGACTTGCCGCAGCCCGAGGGGCCAAGCAGGCATGTGACCTGCCCCGCCGCCACGACCAGCGAGACATCGTCCACCACCTTCCGCCCCCCGAAGGACCGGCCCAGATGGGAAACCTCAAGGCGAAGGGGGGTGCTGTCGGGCATGGAACTCGGGGCAATCCGTCAGGCTTTCCCCTAGCAGTCGCAACCCGGGCGGGCAAGACGGCGCGGGTGGGCGCGCGACTGAGTCGCTGCATCTGCACGCGCGACAGCACTTGCGGACGGCGCGGCATCAAAGCCCGGGCGGCCCCGGCGATTGATGCGCGGCATTGGTCAATACCAGGGTCTATGTGTCGGAAATTTGACGGAAACCGCGCAGGGTGCTTGCCTTGTGGAATTGACTTTCAGACAGGTGAAGAAATGCTGTCACGTCCGCTTGCCCTTATTGCCGCCATCGCCATTCTGGCCAGCCTTTTCCTGCCCTGGGTGTCCTCGCCCTTCGGTCAGAACGTCGTGCCCTGGACCGTGCTGCGCGATCTTGACGCCGTCACGGCGCAGGCGATCCTCAAGGACGCCCGGCCCGAAGCCATTGGCTATGGCTGTTCCTTCGTCATGGCCGCGCTTTTCGTTCTGTTCGCGCTGTTTCACCGCGAGTCGCGGCTTCTGGCCTTCCTGACCGGGCTGGTCCCGGTTTCACTTGCGGCCTGGGCGCTGGTGTCGCTGATCACCCGGGCCGACATGGTGGGGCTGTCCTTCTCGGGGTCCGACGCATCGGAGGTTGCTCACCGGATGCTGGGCGCGGGGGCCTGGTCCTGGGTGCTTGGGGCAAGCGCGCTGGCAACGCTGGGGCTGATCGACCCGGGCCGCGGACGTCGGCGGCGCTTGGGTTATGCCTGGGGTTAAAGCGTTGTGTTCGCGGCGCCGCCGTCCAGAAGGACGTTCTGGCCGATGATGAAGCCCGCGTGCTGCGAACAGAGGAAGGCGCAGGCCGCGCCGAATTCGGCCGGGGTGCCGTAGCGCCCCGCCGGGATCGTCGCGGCGCGTTCCTCGATTGCCTGTTCCATCGTGATCCCGCGCGCCTTGACCACCGCCGAGTCAAGCGCAATGGCACGGTCGGTCGCGTGGATGCCGGGGAGCAGGTTGTTGATCGCAACGCCCTTCCCCGCCACCAGACGTGCGGTGCCCGCGACAAAGCCGGTCAGCCCGGCGCGGGCCGAATTCGACAGGCCAAGCGCCGCAATCGGTGCCTTGACCGAAACGCTGGTGATGTTGACGACCCGCCCCCAGCCCCGGGCGATCATGCCCGGCAGGACCGCCTGCATCAGGGCGATCGGGGTCAGCATGTTGGCGTCAAGCGCCTTGATGAAGTCCTCGCGCGCCCAGTCGGACCACAGACCCGGCGGCGGGCCGCCCGCGTTCGTGACCAGGATGTCGAAGGGACCCTGGGCCAGCACTGCGGCGCGGCCCGCCTCGGTCGTGATGTCGCCGGGAACGGTGACCACCTTCACCTGGAACCGCTGGCGGATGTGATCGGCGGCGGCGTCCAGAGCCTCGGCCCCGCGGGCGTTCATCACCAGGTCGACGCCCGCCTCTGCCAGCGCCTCGGCAGAGCCGCGCCCCAGCCCCTTGGACGAGGCGCAGACCAGCGCCCGCTTACCCGCAATTCCCAGATCCATGCCAACCCTCCCGGCTTTGGGCGAAAGCCTAGCAGTCGCGACGACAAGGGCAAGCACCCCCTGCCCCTTGCCCTTGTCGCAAATACTCTGGGGTTTGGGGGGAACCCCCAACGCCCGAGGAGGAGGCGAAGGCCGACGACGAGATAAAAGGCTCGCGCGTCAGCGCTCTTTCAGGAAACCGCCCGATGGTCAGTAGAAGAACTCTTCCCGGACGATCTTGCCGTCCTTGACGTGGTAGACGCCGACCTCGCGGTCCTTGCGGCGTTCGCCCGAGGCCTTGTTCACCGTCTCCATCTCGAAGACGACGGCAAAGCGGTCGTCGCCGTGCAGGAACGGCCCTTCGACAGTCAGGGCGGGCACGTCAAAGCTTGCCTCCCACCAGTCATGCTTGCCGTGGATCGCGGCAAGGCCCGTCGCCTCGCGTCCGCCGCCCATGTCGGTCGGCTCGACCGAGACGGCGTCCGGGGCGTAAAGCTTGTCGAGGTTTTCCCGAGTCCGGTTTTCGCGGCACCCGGCGACAAGCTCGTCAGCAATGGCTTTCAAGGTCATGGCATCCTCCACATGTTCTTCTTATGTTCTACAATCTGCACTCGATTGGCGAAACAATCAAGCCGGATCGCAACAGCGGCGCGACAGTCAGGCCCGGCGCAGCTTTTCCCAGCCCAGATCGGCAAAGCAGGGGCCTTGCGTCGCCTCGGTGATCTTGATCCCGGTATGGCCGCCGTTCCATTCGAGGATGTTCACCGCGCCCTGGTGATCGACGGTCACGTCCCAGCCGATGCAGCGCACGAAGGGAAAGCGGGCGTGATACTTCAGGGCAACGTCGCGGCAGGCCTGCCATTCCGGCAGTTCGAAACCCGCGAAGGCAACGCCCGAATCCGGATGGCGGTCGGTGCGCTGCCAGTCGGGAATGTAGCCCACCGGCGACATCTCGCCCGTGGCCGGATCGACGGGCACCAGCGCATCGGTCCCTGCCCGGATATGCTGGTCCTTTGCCATTCCGATGCACAGAAACGCCGCCCGAACCGACGGCTTGCCGTGTTCGTCGGTCGCGGTGGTCAGGCGCAACGTGGTCACTGCCGAGCTGTTGCCGATCCGGTGAAACTCGGGGTGCTGCTGGACGAAGGGCTGGAACACGCCTGGGCCGAACTTCTGCACCCGGGCCGGATCGAAGGTGGCCCGGTCCAGCACCGTCAGCCCCAGCCCGGACTGGGTGGCATCGCTTTTGAAGACGATGCGGTCGGTCTTGCCGAACAGGACATCGGACAGATGCTGGCGCGCAATCGGCTTGCCGTCCCGCCCGATCACCATGCCGTTGATCTGCGCGGCCAGATCGGGAAACTCGGGCGCGTCGAACAGGATGGCGTTCAGGCTGCGGAACTGGGACAGCTCGCCATGCGGGCCCGAGTTGTGCGGCAGGACGCATTCGTCGAAGAAGTTGTCCGGGATCCAGCCTTCCTTGAAACTGCCCGACACCACCGAATAGACATGCAGCCAGGGCGCGTATTTCGCATGGCCCAGCACTTCGACCGCATAGGCATCGCAGCGGCTGCGGTCGGCAGGCTTCAGCGTGCCGTACAATCTTTCAACGGTCTGCAAGGTGCGGCGCGCGGCATTAAGGTGGTTCCGGCTGTAATGGCGCCGCATCACGGCCTTGCCGACAGTCTTGGCAAACTGGAATACCCTGTTCATGGGCGTCACCTCAAAATGCGTTCAAGAAAACAGTGGCCGGTTTCAGCCGGGTCGACGCAATTTGGTCCAACCAAGATCGGCAAAGCAAGGGCCCTGCGTCGCTTCCGAGAACTTGATCCCGTTGTGGCCGCCGTTCCATTCCAGGATGTTCACGCCACCCTCGTGATCCACGGCAATGTCCCAGCCGATGCAGCGCACAAAGGGCATCCGGGCATGGCAGCGCAGCGCGACCTCGCAGCAGGCCTGGAAGTTCGGGATGGCATGCCCGGCGAAGGGAATGTCGGACTGCGGATGCCGGTCGGTCCGAAGGTAGTTCGGCAAGTAGCCGAACGGCCCAAGCTCGCCCGTCTGGCGGTCGATGACGGCGTTCACCTCTTCCGAGGACTGGACGTAAGCGCTGCGCCCTTGCCCAAAGCGCAGATAGGCCGCGCGCAGGCTGATATTCCCCTGCTCGTCCGCGGCAGTCGTCAGCCGCAGCGTCGCGACCGCCGGGCAGTTGCCAAGGCGCTCGAAAAGCTCATGCTGGCGGATGAAGCGCTGGAAAAGGCCGGATCCGAGCGACCGCACCCGGGCCGGATCGAACCCGTTCCGCTGCAGGACCGTGACCCCCACCCCGGATTGCGAGCTGTCGCTTTTGAAGATCACCCGGTCGTCATACTGGAACAGGACATCGGCAAGCGACGTGTCGGCGATGACCCGCCCCTCGCGGTCGATGAACATGCCGTTGACGCAGGCCGCGACGTCGGGAAATTCCGGCGCGTCGAACAGCCGGGCGTTCAGGCTGCGCAGGCTGCTGAGTTCGCCATATTCGCCCGAGTTATGCGGCAGGACGCATTCGTCATAGAAGTTGTCCGCAATCCAGCCGTCCCGGTATTCGCCCGCCATATGGGCATAGACGTAAAGCCAGGGCGCAAATCGGGCATGGCCCAGCACTTCGACCGCATAGGCGTCGCAACGCGCGCGGTCGGAAGGGTTCAACGGGCCATAGGCCGCCTCCAGCGTTGCAAGCCGGACTTTGGCCGCGCGAAGATGATTGCGCGCATAATGCCGACGCAGCGCCGCCTTTGCGACGGTCTTGGCGATGGATAGCAGTCTGCCCATGTGCTTTTGCTTTTTGACTCCATTTCTGCGTGCATCGACCGATCCGTCAACCACTAGTCGCCGATTTCCGCGAGACCGGCGCTGAAACACCGCCTGTGTTGCGGCCAAAGCGCGCCCGGCCTATAGGGAAGCGCATGTCGAACCGTGCCCCCCTTCCGCCCGAAATCGCCCGCCGTCGGACCTTTGCGATCATCTCGCACCCCGACGCAGGCAAAACCACGCTGACCGAAAAGTTCCTGCTGTTCGGGGGCGCGATCCAGATGGCGGGCCAGGTCCGCGCCAAGGGCGACGCGCGACGCACGCGGTCGGACTTCATGAAGCTGGAACAAGAGCGGGGGATTTCCGTCAGCGCCTCCGCGATGTCCTTCGATTTCCGGGAGTATCGCTTCAACCTGGTCGACACCCCCGGCCACTCGGACTTTTCCGAGGACACCTACCGCACGCTGACCGCCGTAGACGCCGCGATCATGGTGATCGACGGGGCGAAGGGCGTGGAAAGCCAGACCCGCAAGCTGTTCGAGGTGTGCCGTCTGCGCGATCTGCCGATCCTGACCTTCTGCAACAAGATGGACCGGGAAAGCCGCGACACTTTCACGATCATCGACGAAATCCAGGAGAACCTGGCGATCGACGTGACGCCCGCAAGCTGGCCCATCGGCATGGGGCGCGATTTCGTGGGCGCCTATGACCTCTTGCACGACCGGCTGGAGATCATGGACCGCGCCGACCGCAACAAGGTGGCCGAGTCGATCCAGATCAGCGGCGTGGACGATCCGAAGCTGGCCGAACATATCCCGGCGGACCTGCTGGCCAAGTTCCATGAAGAGCTTGAGATGGCGCGGGAGCTTCTCCCCGCCTTTGACCGCACCGCTTTCCTCAACGGCTCGATGACGCCGATCTGGTTCGGCTCGGCCATCAACTCCTTCGGCGTGAAGGAGCTGATGGACGGCATCGGCGAATACGGGCCCGAGCCCGAGCCGCAGAAGGCCGCCGAACGGCAGATCGACCCGTCGGAACCGGCGGTCACCGGATTTGTCTTCAAGGTCCAGGCCAACATGGACCCGAAACACCGCGACCGGGTGGCCTTTGTCCGGCTCGCCTCGGGCCACTTCGAACGCGGCATGAAGCTGCACCACGTGCGGTCGAAGAAGCCAATGTCGATCACCAACCCGGTCCTGTTCCTCGCCGCCGACCGCGAACTGGCCGAGGAAGCCTGGGCCGGCGACATCATCGGCATTCCGAACCACGGGCAACTGCGGATCGGCGACGCGCTGACCGAAGGCGAAGGCTTGCGCTTCACCGGCATCCCCAGCTTCGCGCCGGAGCTTCTGCAATCGATCCGCGCCCTGGACCCGATGAAGGCCAAGCACCTGGAAAAGGCCCTGACCCAATTCGCCGAGGAAGGGGCCGCCAAGGTCTTCAAGCCGATGATCGGCTCGGGCTATATCGTAGGCGTCGTGGGGGCCCTGCAGTTCGACGTTCTGGCCAGCCGGATCGAGCAGGAATACTCGCTCCCCGTCCGGTTCGAGGGGTCGAACTTCACCAGCGCGCGCTGGATTTCCGGCGACAAGGCCGAGGTCGAAAAGCTTGTAGGCGTCAACAAGGGCCACATCGCGCATGACAGCGACGGGGACCTTGTCTTCCTGACCCGCCTGCAATGGGACATCGACCGCGTGGTGCGCGACTATCCGGGCGTGAAGCTGACGGCCACCAAAGAGATGATGGTCTGACCCCCGCTTGACCGCTTGGCGGGCCGGACCTAGCCTGAGGCCCATGACAAGCGACGGACCCCCTCCCCCGCCGCCGGATGCGGACCCCGGCCTGACCTATCCCGACGCGCCGGGCGGGGTGATCGACCGCTGGAACACCCGCCGCGGCCCCGTGGTCTATGGCCGGGGCGAAAGCCTGCCGCCCCTGGACATCGACCTTATCCCGCTTGCGGCGCAGAAGGTCCCGGAGGGCGAGCTGATCCCCGATGTCCCGATGTCGCACTACAAGCGCAAGCTCTGGCAGTTGCGCCGGGACCTTGAGGGAAAGTCCGAACTTGCCGTCCTGAACGCGAACCTGATCGTCCACCTGCGCCGCGCGACCTTTCCCGCGCATGTCCCCGCCCTGTTCCGCCGGGTCTGGGCCGAACATGGGCCAAGCCTAATGGGTGAACTGTCCTCGCGCTGGCTGATCTCCTCTGTCATCACCTTCGGCGATTTCGGCGAGACCGAGGCGCAGCGCCGGATCGGCCTTTCGCTGAACGTGCTGTTTTCCCTGATGAAGCTTTATGAGTTCGAGCGCTTCGGTTCAGGCCTTGGAGCGGACGAATTGTTCCGGAACAAACGCAAGCGCGGATCGAAGCTGCCTTTGGGGATGCTGGATTTCGGCATCGACGGCGGGGGGCTGGACTACAACCTGCTCGCCCCGATCTGGAAGGCCGCGCTTGAGGAACCCGTGGTCGGGCCGCTCGCCTGCCATCTTCTCGACCGGCTGAACGCGGACCCCTCGAACCTGTTCCGCCGTTTGCAGGGGATGCGGGCGGCGCGTCAGGCCTACTTGGCCAAGCTGGAGGCGCGGGCCCAGGCCGAGGCCGCCGCGGCTGAGGCGGCCGAAGCGGCGCAGGACCCGTCCGCGCCCGGCCCGCCCCCCGATCAGGCCCCAGACTTGACCGGGTAGCCGTTTTCCGCTATGCGCCGACATCGCGGCCAAACGGGCCGAGACGCCGGGGCGCCCGGAAACTTGCGTCCCATCATTCATGCGGTCCGATACCGCATCCATAGGACGCTAATGACCAAATTTTCCGACCTCGCGCTGGACCCGCGCGTGCTGCAGGCCGTCACTGAAGCCGGCTATGAGACCCCGACCCCGATCCAGGCGCAGGCCATCCCTGAGGCCCTGACCGGCCGCGACGTGCTTGGCATCGCCCAGACCGGCACCGGCAAGACGGCCAGTTTCACGCTGCCGATGATCACCCTTCTGGGCCAGGGCCGCGCCCGCGCCCGGATGCCACGCAGCCTGGTCCTCGCACCGACGCGCGAGCTTGCCGCCCAGGTGGCCGAAAACTTCGACGTCTATGCCAAGCACACCAAGCTGACCAAGGCGCTGCTGATTGGCGGCGTGGCCTTTGGCGAACAGGACAAGCTGATCGACCGCGGCGTCGATGTGCTGATCGCGACGCCCGGTCGCCTTCTGGACCATTTCGAACGCGGCAAACTGCTGCTCACCGGCGTGCAGATCATGGTGGTGGACGAGGCCGACCGGATGCTCGACATGGGCTTCATCCCGGACATCGAACGCATCTTCACCCTGACCCCGCCCAAGCGGCAGACGATGTTCTACAGCGCCACCATGGCGCCCGAGATTGAGCGGATCACCAAGACCTTCCTGAAGAACCCGGCCAAGATCGAGGTGGCGCGGCAGGCGACGACCTCGACCACGATCACCCAGGCGCTGATCCAGGTGACGCCCGCGAAGAAGGACCGCAGCTTTGGCGACAAGCGGGCGATGCTGCGCGCTCTGATCAAGGCCGAGGGTGAAGCCTGCACCAACGCGATCATCTTCTGCAACCGCAAGATGGATGTGGACGTGGTGGCGAAGTCGCTGAAATCGCACGGCTTCAACGCGGCCCCCATTCACGGCGACCTGGACCAGTCGCAACGGATGAAGACGCTGGACGCCTTCCGCGACGGGACGCTGCACCTGCTGGTTGCCTCGGACGTCGCGGCGCGGGGGCTCGACATCCCGGCGGTCAGCCATGTGTTCAACTTCGACGTGCCAAGCCACCCCGAGGATTACGTCCACCGCATCGGTCGGACGGGCCGCGCGGGGCGGCTTGGCAAGGCCTTCACCATCGCCGTGCCGTCAGATGACAAGTATCTGAAGGCGATCGAAAGCCTGATCAAGGCCGAAATCCCGCGCGGCGAGGCACCCGAGGGCTATGAGCCTTCGACCGGCGACAGCCGCCCGGACCGCGCCCCCCGCGAAGACCGCAAGGGGCGTGAGCGTGGTGGTCGCAGCCGTGACCGCGACCGTCCCGTCAAGGCGCATGACGAGGTGGCCGCGATGGAGCCGCTGGTGGCAGCGCCGAAGGCCGAACCGGTCGAATACGCCCCGCGCGAAGCGGTGGAAGAGCGTCGGCCGGAACGGCGCGAACCAAGGGCCGAAGCACGGGGCGACCGTGGTGGTGACCGGGGTGGCGATCGGGGCGACCGCCGCCGCGACGACCGGGGCGAGCGCCGCGAACCACGCGAGGACCGCCGGGACGACCGTCGCGACTACCGCCGCGACCGCGATCTGGGGCCGTCGGTCATCGGCATGGGCGACCATGTGCCGGACTTCATCTTGCGCAGCTTTGCGTTGAAGGCCGCCCCGCAAGAAGAGGCCGAAGAGGTCCCCGCAACCGGCACCGAGGGCTGAAAGGCCTTTTCATTCATCGCCTCCTCGTCGGGTGACCCCGCCGAGGAGAGAAGCCTTTCGCCGGGACCTACTCGGCCACCATTCGGCTGATCACCACGGTAACCTCGGGCTTCTTGCCGATCTCTTCCATCGCGACCTGCCGGACGACCTTGCGGATTTCTTCCTCAAGCTTGTCGTCGTCGGCCATGACCTTGCGGCCAAGCCGTCCGATCACCTCGTCAAGGTCGGTCTCCATCGTCTCGGACAGGGGCCGCTCGCCCCGGCCGGTCGGCGGCAGGCCCATCAGTTCGACCCAGGGTTCGCCAAGGGGGCTGTCGTTTTCGTCCAGGATCAGCGTCACGGTCACAAGCCCGTTCAGTGCCATGCGGATGCGGTCGCGGACCACCCCGTCCAGCGCCCCGATCAGCGCCGTGCCGTCGAGGTAGAGCCGCCCGGTTTCGACATATTCCGCCACCTCCGGCACGTCGTCCGACAGGTCCAGCATCGTCCCGTTCGGGGCAACCGCCGCCGGGATGCCGCTTTCGGTGGCGATGCGGGCATGTTCGGTCAGGTGCCGGTGCTCGCCATGCATCGGGATCAGCATGTCGGGCAGGATCAGCCGGTGGACATGTTCCAGGTCCGGCCGGTTGGCGTGGCCCGAGACGTGATACTTGCCGCCCTGGTCGTCGATCACCTGAACGCCCATCTCGGAAAACGCGTTCCAGACCCGCAGCACGTCGCGTTCGTTGCCCGGGATGGTCTTGGAGGAGAAGAGGAACGTGTCGCCTTCCTTCATCTCGATCCCCAGGTACTTGCCGCGCGACAGCTGGGCGCTGGCCGCCCGGCGTTCACCCTGCGACCCGGTCACCAGCAGCATCAGGTTCCGCCGCGGCACTTCCAGCGCCTCTTCCGGGCTGACGGTCTTCGGAAATCCCGACAGAACCGCCGCCTCTTCCGCCGCCGACAGCATCCGCTTCATCGACCGGCCGAGCACGCAGATCGTCCGGTCGGCGGCTTTCGCGGCCTCGGCCAGGGTCTTCAGGCGCGCGACGTTGGACCCGAAGGTCGTCGCCACCACCATGCCGGTGCGGCTGCGGATCAGTTCGGTCAGGGGTTCGGCCAGCGTCGCCTCGGACCGGCCTGCGTGGGTGGAAAAGACGTTGGTGGAATCGCAGGTCATCGCCTTCACCGGGCGCTCGGCCACGATTTCGGCAATCCGGGCGTCGTCCCAGCCTTCGCCCACCACCGGGGTATGGTCGATCTTGAAGTCCGCCGAATGGAAGATGCGCCCCGCGGGCGTGTCGATGACCAGCGCCGAGGATTCCGGGATGGAATGCGAGACGGGGACGAACTGCACCTTGAACGGCCCGACTTCCACCGTTGCCGGGCGGGGTTCCACCGTCACGATCTGGTCGACGGGCAGCCCCGCCTCCTCGAACTTCAGCCGCCCGATGGTTGCGGTGAAGCGGCGGCAATAGACCTTCTTCTCCAGCTGCGGCCAGAGGGGGGCCAGCGCGCCGATATGATCCTCATGCGCGTGGGTGATGAAGATCGCCTCCAGCCGGTCAAGCTTGTCGTGCAGCCAACTGACATCGGGCAGGATCAGGTCGACGCCGGGAGAGGTGTCCATGTCCGGAAAGGCCACCCCCAGATCGACCAGGATCAGCCGCTCCTTCCCCTTCGGGCCATAGCCGTAGACATAAGAGTTCATGCCGATCTCGCCGGCACCGCCGAGGGGAAGATAGATGAGGCGGTTCATGGGGTTTCCTTGTTGAAGTCGTTGATCAGAACGAGGCCGTGCATGGTCAGATCGTCCTCGATGCTGTCAAATAGCTCGGTCCCTTGGGCGAAAAGGGAGGCAAGGCCCCCCGTCGCGATGACTTTCATCGGCCGGTCACGCTCGCGCCGGACTTCCCGCACGATGCCCTCGACCAGGCCGATATAGCCCCAATACACGCCGGACTGCATGCAGGCCACCGTATTCGTGCCGATGGCCTTCGCGGGCCGCGCCACATCGACGTGAGGGAGCGCGGCGGCGGCCATGTGCAGGGCCTCAAGGCTGAGGTTGACCCCAGGCGCGATGACCCCGCCGATATAGGCGCCGTCGGTGTCGACGACGTCGAAGGTCGTGGCGGTGCCGAAGTCCACCACGATCAGGTCGCCACCGTGCCGGTCATGGCCCGCAACGGTGTTGACCAGCCGGTCGGGGCCGACGGTGGTGCCCTGGTCCACGCGGGGCGCGACCGGCAGCTTGCAGTCGGGCTTGCCCACCACCAGCGGGCGGCAGCCGAAGTACCGGTCGCAGAGGACGCGCAGGTTGAACACGACGCGCGGGACGGTCGAGGAGATGATCGCCTCGGTGATCGTCGCCTCGGTCTTCGTCAGGGACATGAGGGAGGAAAGCCAGACGAAGTACTCATCCGCCGTCCGCTTGTGGTCGGTGGCGATGCGCCAGGTGGCGATGAAGCGCGACCCGTCCCAGATCGAGAAGACGGTGTTGGTGTTGCCGCAGTCGATGGCGAGAAGCATGAATGCCCCCTTACGTGCTTCGGGGGTCTAAAATCTTTCGCCGAAAAATTTTAGACGCTCCGGTCAAAAGAACACCTCGGCGGCGGGAATGGCAACCGGGCCGTGCGCCATCCGCAGGATCAGGTTGCCGGTGGCGTCGATGGTCTCGAACGTGCCCTCGCGGGTCTCGGTCCCGGTCCGTGCGCGGATGGGTTGGCCAAGGCGCGCGGCGTTCGACAGCCAGGCAGCGCGGAGGGGGGCGAAGCCTTCGGTTTGGAAGATCGTCTCCCACCGCGCATAGGCAGGGGCGAGGGCGTCGAGGAAAGCTTCGGGCGTGATCTTCAGGCCAGTTTCCTGGAGAAGCGAGACGGGCAGGACCGCACCGGGTTCCACCTGGGCGGCGTCGGGGGCGGCGATCAGGTTGACGCCGATGCCGATGCAGAGGGTGGCCTCGGGGGTGTTGAGGCCCTGGGACTCCAGCAGGATGCCTGCAATCTTGCCGCCGTTGCAGAGGACATCGTTCGGCCATTTCAGGGCGAAGCTTTGCGACAGTCCGGTCAGCTGCACGAAGGCGTCGCGGAGCGCGAGGGCGGCGGCGAAGGAGCGCAGGGCGACCGTCTCGGGCGGCTCGGTCGGGTGCAGGACGAGGGTGCCGTGGAAGTTGCCCTCCGGGCTCGACCAGGGGCGGGCGCGGCGGCCCCGTCCGGCGGTCTGGACCCCGGCGAGGATCCAGGTAGGACTGGCCAGCGTGGCGGCCCGCCGGAAGCCCTCGGCGTTGGTCGAGTCGATTTCGGGCAGGGTGATGCGCCCTGCCCTTTCGCCCTTAGCGGACAAGCGCTTCTGCCGCAAAGGCGGCGGGCGCTTCGATGCCGAAGAGGTTCACGATGCCCAGCACCATGATCGCGGCGACGGCGACCAGCATCCCCCATTGCACCGGGGCCATGCGGCTGTCGACGGGTTCCTGTTCCGCGCCGAAATACATGAAGTAGACGATGCGCAGGTAGTAGAAGGCCCCGATCACCGAGGCGACGGCCCCGGCCACGGCCAGCCAGACCCAGCCTGCATCGACAGCGGCTTTCAGCACGTAGAACTTGCCGAAGAAGCCGACCATCGGCGGAACGCCTGCCAGCGAGAAGAGGAGGACCAGCATGGCCAGCGCCTTCAGCGGCTCCTTCTTCGCGAACTGATTCAGGCCTGCGATGTCCGACACGGGACGGCCGTCCCGCTCCATCGACAGGATGAAGGCGAAGGTGCCGACGTTCATCGTGACGTAGATCGCCATGTAGATCATCGTCGCCTGCACGCCGTAGGCGGTGCCAACGCAGAGGCCGATCAGCGCATAGCCCATGTGGGCGATGGAGGAATAGGCCATCAGCCGCTTGATGTCGCGCTGGCCGATGGCCGCCACGGCACCCAGGAACATCGAGACCACGGCCAGCGCCGCCAGCACCTGGCCCCACTGGCCCGGGATACCTCCGAAGGCATCCTGCACCAGCCGCGCGATCAGCGCCATGGCGGCCACTTTCGGCGCGGTGGCAAAGAAGGCGGTCACCGGGGTGGGTGAGCCTTCATAGACGTCCGGCGTCCACATGTGGAACGGCGCGGCGGAGACCTTGAACGCCAGGCCCGCCAGCATGAAGACGAGGCCGAAGAGAAGCCCCAGCGGCACGCCCTCGCCCACCGTGGACAGGATGCCCGCGAACTGGGTCGTGCCGGCGTAGCCGTAGACCAGCGAAGCGCCATACAGCAGCAGACCCGAGGACAGCGCGCCGAGGACGAAGTATTTCAGGCCCGCTTCCGAGGACTTCGCGCTGTCGCGGCGGATCGAGGCGATGACGTACAGCGCCAGCGATTGCAGTTCGAGGCCCATGTAAAGCGTGATGAGGTCGGCGGACGACACCATGACCATCATCCCCACCACCGACAGGGTGACGAGAAGGGGATACTCGAACCGCAACAGGTCGCGGCGGGTCATGTAGTCCTGGCTCATCACCAAGACGGCGCCGGCGGACAGAAGGATCGTCACCTTGGCAAAGCGCGCGAAGGGGTCATCGGTGAAGAGGCCGTTGAAGACGGTCCGCTCCCCCTCACCCGTGCCGCCGATGTAGAGCGCCAGCGCCACGAAGAGGCCCGCCGTCGCCCATACGAGCGTCGCGGCCAGCTTGTCCTTGCCCGTGTAGACCGCCGCCATCAGCGCGGCCATGGCATAGCCCGCCAACACGATCTCGGGCAAAAGGGTCTGGAAATCGGCGGAAGTCATTCCGAGGTTCCTTCGTTCAGGGCCACGGCGTTGCCATCAGCGGGCAGCGCGGCCTGGTAGTCGGTCACAAGGGCGCTGACCGAGGGGCCGATGATGTCGGTCACGGCGCTCGGGTAGACGCCCAGGATCAGGGTCATGGCGATCAGGGGGGCGAAGATTGCCTTCTCGCGCCGGTCCATGTCGGTGATGGACTTCAGTGCCTCTTTGATGAGGTCGCCGAAGACCACGCGGCGGTAGAGCCAGAGGGCATAGCCCGCCGACAGGATCACGCCCGTGGTGGCCACGGCGGCGACCCAGGTGTTGACCTGGAAGATGCCCATCAGCGTCAGGAATTCACCGACGAAGCCCGAGGTGCCCGGCAGACCCACGTTCGCCATCGTGAAGAACATGAACACCAGCGCATAGGCCGGCATCCGGTTCACGAGGCCGCCATAGGCGTCGATCTCACGCGTGTGCATCCGGTCGTAGATCACGCCGACGCACAGGAACAGCGCGCCGGAGATGAAGCCGTGGCTCAGCATCTGGAAGATCGCGCCATCGACGCCCTGCTGGTTCGCGGCAAAGATGCCCATGGTGACGTAACCCATGTGGGCGACAGACGAATAGGCGATCAGTTTCTTCATGTCGGTCTGCGCCAGCGCGACAAGGCTGGTGTATACGATGGCGATGGCCGACATCCACAGGACCAGCGGCGCCATGACGTCCGACCCCACCGGGAACATCGGGAGCGAGAAGCGCAGGAAGCCGTAGCCGCCCATCTTCAGCAGGATCGCCGCAAGCACCACCGACCCCGCCGTCGGGGCCTGCACGTGCGCATCCGGCAGCCAGGTGTGGACCGGCCACATCGGCATCTTCACGGCAAAGGACGCGAAGAAGGCGAGGAACAGCATGGTCTGGAGGCCACCCACGACCTGGAAGCCGAGGAGGCTGAACGTCTCATGCCCGAAGTCATGCGCCAACAGTTTCACGATGTCCGTGGTCCCCGCGTCGAGATACATCGCGATCATCGCGACCAGCATCAGCACGGACCCGAGGAAGGTGTAGAGGAAGAACTTGAACGCCGCGTAGATGCGGTCCTTCCCGCCCCAGATGCCGATGATCAGGAACATCGGGATCAGGCCTGCCTCGAAGAACAGGTAGAAGAGCACGAGGTCCAGCGCCATGAAGACGCCCAGCATCAGCGTTTCCAGGACCAGGAAAGCGATCATGTATTCCTTCACCCGATGCTCGACCGTCCAGCACGACCAGATGGTGATCGGCATCAGGAACGTGGTCAGCATCACGAACAGGATCGAGATCCCGTCGACGCCCATCTTGTAGGTGAGGCCCAGGATCCATTCCCGTTCCTCGACGAACTGGAAGCCCACGTTCGACGGATCGAACCGGAACAGGATGAACAGCGAGATGACAAAGGTCGCCGTGGTGGTGAAGAGAGCAAGCCACTTCGCCCCCTGCCGCGCCGCCGCGTCGTCGCCGCGCATGAACAGCGCGAGGATCAGCGCCGCGACCAGCGGCAGGAAGGTGATGATCGAGAGAAGCTGGTTTTCCATTATGCGCGCCCCTTACTTCGCGCCGCCGAACAGCGTCATCCAGGTGACGAGGGCAACAATCCCCAGCACCATCGCGAAGGCGTAGTGAAACAGGTAGCCGGACTGCGCGCGGCCTGCGAGGCGGGTGAGCATCGGGATGATCCCCAGCGCCACCCCGTTCAGTGACCCGTCGATGACGTTGCCGTCGCCCTTCTTCCACAGGAAGCCCCCCAGCCACTTGGCCGGGCGGACGAAGATCACGTCGTACAGCTCATCGAAATACCACTTGTTCAACAGGAACAGGTACAGCGGACGCTGCTGCGTGGCCAGGCGGCGCGGCAGGCTGGGGTCGCGGATGTAGAAGAGCCAGGCCACGGCGAAACCGATCAGCATGGCGACGAAGGGCGAGACCTTGACCCAGGTCGGCACCACATGCGCCGCGTTGATCATCGTCGTCGGCGCGTGTTCGGCCTTGGCGGCCTTGTCGGCGTCGAGACGGGTGTCGACCACGGCCTGCTCTTCTGGGGTGAAGGGCAGCATCAGGATTGCACCCTTCGGTGCCACGCCGGGGGCGGCAAGACCTTCGGCGGGAGCAGCCTTGGTGGTGGCGGCTTCGGTCGTAACGGCCTCGGTGGTGGCGGGTTCGGTGGCGACCACTGTGCCTTCGGCCGGGGCGGCCTCGGTCGTTTCCACGGCGGCGGCGGTTTCTTCCGTTGCCGCGCCCGGAGCTGCCTCGTGGGTCACGGCCGCTTCCATGCCGAACCATTCGCGGACGGCCTTTTCCTCGCCGAAGAATACCTTATACCACAGCATCCCCGAGAAGACCGCTCCCAGTGCCAGCACGCCCAGCGGGATCAGCATGACCATCGGGCTTTCGTGCGGCTCGTGGTGACCGTGGTCATCGTGACCATGCCCGTGACCATGTCCGTGCGCGTCGTGACCATGCGCCCGGCTTTCCCCGAAGAAGGTCAGGAACATCAGCCGCCAGGAATAGAAGCTGGTAAAGCAGGCGGCCACGACCAGAAGCCAGAAGGCGAAGCCCGATCCGACCCAGGCGCTCTCGATCACCGCGTCCTTCGACAGGAAGCCGGCGAACCCGTATTGCGTCAGCGGGATGCCCACGCCGGTGATGGCCAGCGTGCCGATCAGCATGGCGTAGAAGGTCAGCGGGATCTTCGTCCGCAGGCCCCCGTAGTTGCGCATGTCCTGCTCATGGTGGGTGGCGTGGATCACCGAACCGGCCCCAAGGAACAGCATCGCCTTGAAGAAGGCGTGTGTGAAGAGGTGGAACATCGCCACCGAATAGACGCCCACCCCAGCGGCCACGAACATGTAGCCCAGCTGCGACATGGTCGAATAGGCGATCACGCGCTTGATGTCGTTCTGCACGAGGCCGATGGTCGCCGCGACGAAGGCCGACAGCGCCCCGATCACCACGATCAGCGACGAGGCATCGGGCGCGTATTCGTAAAGGGGCGACATCCGGCAGACGAGAAACACGCCCGCGGTCACCATCGTCGCCGCGTGGATCAGCGCCGAAACCGGCGTCGGGCCCTCCATCGCGTCCGGCAGCCAGGTGTGCAGGATCAGCTGCGCCGATTTGCCCATGGCCCCGATGAACAGAAGCACACCCACCAGGTTCGCCGCGTTCCATTCGCCCCAGAGGAAGGTCAGGTTCGTCTCGGCCAGCGCAGGCGCAGCGGCGAAGACGTCGTCGAAGCGGATGCTGTCGGTCAGGTAGTAAAGGGCGAAGATTCCCAGCGCAAAGCCGAAGTCGCCGACCCGGTTGACCACAAAGGCCTTGATCGCGGCCGCATTGGCCGACGGCTTGCGGTAGTAGAACCCGATCAGGAGATACGACGCGACGCCCACGCCTTCCCAGCCGAAGAACATCTGCACCAGGTTGTCGGCGGTCACCAGCATCAGCATGGCGAAGGTGAAGAACGACAGGTAGGCGAAGAAGCGGGCCTTGTAATGCTCGCCCTCGTGCCAGTTCTCGTCATGCGCCATGTAGCCGAAGCTGTAGAGGTGGACGAGCGCGGAGACCGAGTTCACCACGACCAGCATGATCGCGGTCAGCCGGTCCAGGCGGATCGCCCACTCCGACCCCATCGTGCCGCTTTCGATCCAGCGCATGATGACGATCTTCTGCGTCTCGCCGTCGAAGGTCAGGAAAATCTGCCACGACAGGGCGGCGGCCAGAAAGACCAGGGCGGTGGTGATGACCTGACCGGCACGCTCGCCGATCAGCCGCCAGCCGAAGCCGCAGATGATGGCCCCGACCAGAGGGGCGAAGAGGATGATCGTTGCCATGGTCAAGCCCGCCGTTTCTCAAGGCACCCGGGTGCCTTACAGGTAATCTTCTCCTCCAGCCCCGCCGGAACGGGGTAAGAGCAGTCGCAATGGATGCACCGCAAGAAGACGATGCCGTTTTCTTCCTTCACAACCCTCATCCCTGCGAGGGTCTGGCGTTCCTTGGCAATGCCCATCCGGGTCAGCCTTTCATCACGTTCACGTCTTCCACCTCGATCGTGCCGCGGTTGCGGAAGAACACGACCAGGATGGCCAGACCGATGGCGGCCTCGGCGGCGGCGACGGTCAGGACGAACATGGTGAAGACCTGCCCCACCAGATCGCCCGAGAAGGAGGAGAAGGCGACGAGGTTGATGTTGACCGCCAGAAGCATCAGTTCGATCGACATCAGGATGACGATCACGTTCTTCCGGTTCAGGAAGATCCCGAAGATCCCGATGACGAACAGCGCCGCGGCCACCGTCAGGTAATGTTCAAGTCCCACCATCTCTCGTTCCCTCTTGGGCTCTGTCGGCCCGCATTTTCGCTGGCCCAGAGGCCGTTTTCGTAGGGTGCGCTACAGCGCACCGGTCACAACCCCTGCCCCGGCTTGACGTCCTTCAGTTCCATCGCCTTGGCCGGATCGCGCCACATCTGTTGCAGCACGTTCTGCCGCTTGACGTCCTTGCGGTGGCGGAGCGTCAGCAGGATCGCCCCGATCATCGCCACCAGCAGGATCAGGCCCGCCAGCTGGAACAGGAGGAAGTAACGGTCGTACATCAGCATGCCCAGGGCGCGGGTATTCTCGATCTCGGCCGGAGCGACCGCCTGCCGCAGCCCCTCTGCCCCGTCGGCCACTTGCCAGACGCCCACACCAATCGCGACCTGCATCAAGAGGACCACACCGATCAGCAGGCCCAGCGGCATGTAGCGCGCCAGTTCCCCCTTCAGCGCGGCAAAGTCGATGTCGAGCATCATCACCACGAAGAGGAACAGCACCGCCACGGCACCGACGTAGACGATGACCAGAAGCATCGCCACGAACTCGGCCCCGAGCATCACGAAGAGGCCCGAGGTCGACAGGAACGCGAGGATCAGCCAGAGGACCGAGTGCACCGGGTTCCGCGACAGGGTGACCATCAGGCCCGACAGCACCGTGATCACGGCGAACATGTAGAAGGCGAAACTGAAGACGGTCATGCGTCTTTCTCCTCAGGCGTTTCGGCGAAGACGGACTGAGCAACTTCCAGCGCCTTCTGCATGGCGGGGACGCCGCCGAACATGGACATCTGCCAGATCACTTCCGCGACCTCGCGTTTCGTGGCCCCGGCGGCCAACCCGTTCTTGATCGTCATCCGCAACTGCGGCTCACCCACCGGCCCCAGCACCGTCAGCGCCGCAATGGTCACCAGGAACCGGGTCCGGGCATCCAGGCCCTCGGGGTTGAAGGTCTTGCCGAACCACATCTCCAGAAGCTCTTTCGGCATGGCCGGGAAGAACCTTTCGAACGCCTTCGCATCGACGTTTTCCATGCCGGGCATGAAAGCCTGGGCCATCTTCTGGCCCTGCTCCATCCAGGCGGAAAACATCTTGGCGAAGTCGTCGGTCATGGCTCAGCGATACGGGGCGTCGATTTCAAGGTTGCGGGCGATCTCGGCTTCCCAGCGGGCGCCGTTCTCCAGAAGCTTCTCTTTGGTGTAGAACAGCTCTTCCCGCGTCTCGGTCGAGAATTCGAAGTTCGGGCCTTCGACGATGGCATCCACGGGGCAGGCTTCCTGACAGAAGCCGCAGTAGATGCACTTGGTCATGTCGATGTCATAGCGCGTGGTGCGGCGCGAGCCGTCCTCACGCGGTTCGGCGTCGATGGTGATCGCTTGCGCCGGGCACACCGCTTCGCACAGCTTGCAGGCGATGCAGCGTTCCTCGCCGTTGGGATACCGGCGCAGCGCATGTTCACCGCGGAAGCGGGGCGACAGCGGCCCCTTCTCATGCGGGTAGTTCACCGTGGATTTCGGCGCGAAGAAGTACTTCATCCCCAGGCCGAAGCCCTTGATGAAGTCCATCAGCAGGAAATACTTCGTGGCGCGGGTCCAGTCGATGTTGCTCATCCCTCGATCCCCAGCTTCTTTTCGATGTGTTCGACGCGCTGGTCGATCGAGCGGACATATCCTCCCAAACCGAACAGCACCCCTTCAGTTGACTGCGCACGGATCGCCAGATCATCGACCTTGGCTTCCAGACCGTCGATGCGGGCTGTCAGCTTCTCATCTAGCGACTGAATATCCGACCGGATCAGCCGAAGCTGTTCCAAAACGATGCTTTCCACATTCGGAGCCATCCTCAGCCTCCAATCGCCCAGCGGGCCCAGAAGCCGCCGAGCACTTCGAATTTGGCAAGGAACGCCACGATCACGACCCAGGCGAGCGACATGGGCAGGAAGACCTTCCAGCCGATCCGCATCAGCTGGTCATAGCGGTAGCGGGGGACGATGGCCTTCACCATGGCGAACATGAAGAAGAAGAGCCACATCTTGGCGACCATCCACCACCAGCCGTCCGCGAGCCCCGGGATCGGCGACAGCCAGCCGCCGAAGAACAGCAGGCTGATGAGGGCGCACATCAGGAAGATCGCGATGTATTCGCCGGCCATGAACAGAAGGTAGGGGGTCGAGGAATATTCCACCATGAACCCGGCGACGAGTTCGGATTCAGCCTCGGGCAGGTCGAAGGGCGGGCGGTTCGTCTCGGCCAGTGCACTGATGAAGAACAGGAACACCATCGGGAAGTGCGGCAGCCAGTACCAGTTGAAGAGGCCCCAGTCCCCATCCTGCGCCGCGACGATGGCACCGAAGTTCATCGCACCCGTGGAGATGATGACGCCGATGATGATCAGGCCCAGCGACACCTCGTAGGAGATCATCTGTGCGGCGGACCGCAGGGACCCCAGGAAGGCGTATTTCGAGTTCGAGGCCCAGCCGCCCATGATCACGCCGTAGACTTCCAGCGAGGAGACGGCGAAGACGAACAGGATCGCCACGTTGATGTTGGCCAGCACCCAGCCATCATCGAAGGGGATCACCGCCCAGGCGAGGATCGCGAGGACGAAGGACAGCATCGGCGCGAGGAAGAACACCGGACGGTCGACGCCCGCCGGGATCACGATTTCCTTGACCACGTACTTCAGCGCGTCGGCCACTGATTGCAGCAGGCCAAACGGCCCCACCACGTTCGGGCCCCGCCGCATCTGCACCGCCGCCCAGATCTTCCGGTCGCCGTAGACGAGGAACAGAAGGCTGATCATCACGAAGGCCACGATCAGAAGCGACTGCGCCGCGATCAGCACCGCCGTTCCGAACCCCGTGGCAAGAAACCCGTCCATGTCAGTCCCTCATCCCTACTTCGTCGGTATCCCAAGTTCCGCGCACTCGGTCGCCACCACTTCGGCGTCGATGGTCCGCAGCCCTTGCGGCAGGCTGGCCGAGATCACGTAGACCGCATCCCCGTACCAGGCCCCACCCTTCTTCGTCACGATGGTCCGCACCTGACGTGCGAAGCCAAACCCTTGATCCAGCGCATATTGCGCGGCAGCGCAGCGGCCATAGGCCTCGACGTCCGAGCGGTCCTTCGCCCCGGTCATCGCGACCGAAAAGCTGACCAGATCGTCATCGAGCAGGATCGTCGAGACCCCCTCATAGACCGCCTGTTGCCCGCGCTCCTCTGGCACCTCTCCGGCGGGCGCGCAAGCCCCAAGCGCCGCTGTCGCGGTGCCAAGGGTCGCTACGAGGGAGAGGCGCTGCGCCATGCTATTCCGCCGCAATCGGGGCCGCCGCACGGGCCTTGGCCATGGCGGAAAGCTCTGCCATGACGCTGGAGGCCCGCGCGATGGGGTTGGTCAGGTAGAAGTCCTTGATCGCATTGCGGAAGGTGGCCTTCGCAGGAAGCTTCGCTTCCAGCGGTTGCCAGTCGTTCTCCGGCACCTCGTCGATGCGGCCCAGATGCGGATGCTTGGCGACCAGCGCCGACCGCAGACCCGCCAGCGAATCCCACGGCAGTTGCTTGCCAACTTCCGCCGACAGCGCCCGCAGGATCGCCCAGTTTTCCTTCGCCTCACCGGGGGCAAACCCGGCGCGGAAGGCGAGCTGCGGCCGCCCTTCGGTGTTGACGAATAGCCCGTTCTCTTCCGTATAGGCCGCGCCCGGCAGGATGATATCGGCACGGTTCGCGCCCCGGTCGCCATGCGAGCCCTGGTAGATGACGAAGGGCGCATTCGCTCCGTCGCGGCTGATCTCGACCTCATCGGCACCGAGGTTGTAGATCACCTGCGCGCCCTGGGTCGCCATGGCGAGGCCACCTTCGGTCACCGCGCCCACATCCATCGCGCCGACGCGCGACGCCGCCGTGTGCAGGACCATGAACTTGGCCCCTGCCCCGGTCGCATAGGCCATCGCCTGGCTCAGCACCGCCTCGCCGTCGGCCTCGTTGATCGCGCCCTGGCCGATGATGACCAGCGTGTTGTCCTTCTGGGTCACCCGGCCGACCAGTTCGACCAGCGCCGCGCGGTCCGACCCCATGTGCTTGTAGTCATAGGTCAGATCGACCTTCTCGCCGAAAAGCCCCACCATCGCGCCATTCGCCCAGGCCTTGCGGATGCGGGCGTTCAGGACCGGGGCCTCGACCCGCGGGTTGGTTCCGATCAGCAGGATCACCTTGGCCGTGTCGATGTCCTCGATCTTCGCGGTGCCCGCATAGGCCGAGCGGTTGCCGATGGGCAGCTTCGCGCCATCCGTCCGGCACTCGACATTGCCGCCAAGCGATTCGACCAGCGTTTTCAGGGAGTAAGCCGCCTCGACCGAGACGAGATCGCCGACCAGACCGGCCACCTTCTTGCCCTGCATGGCGGCTGCCGCTTTCGCCAGCGCCTCACCCCAGGAGGCTTTCCGCAGCTTCCCGTTCTCGCGCACATAAGGCGTGTCCAGCCGCTGCCGACGCAGACCGTCCCAGACGAACCGGGTCTTGTCGCTGATCCATTCCTCGTTCACGCCGTCATGGTTGCGCGGCAGAAAGCGCATGACTTCGCGGCCCTTGGTGTCGATGCGGATGTTTGACCCTAGTGCATCCATCACGTCGATGCTCTCGGTCTTGGTCAGTTCCCACGGGCGGGCCGTGAAGGCATAAGGCTTGGACGTCAGCGCCCCGACCGGGCACAGGTCGATGATGTTGCCCTGCAGGTTGCTGTCCAGCGTCGCGTTCAGGTAGGACGTGATTTCGGCATCCTCCCCCCGGCCCGTCTGGCCCATCTGGGTGATCCCCGCGACTTCGGTCGTGAAGCGCACGCAGCGGGTGCAGCTGATGCAGCGGGTCATCTTCGTCTCGACCAAGGGCCCAAGGTTCAGGTCCTCGGACGCGCGCTTCGGCTCGCGATACCGCGAGAAATCAACGCCATAGGCCATCGCCTGATCCTGCAGATCGCACTCGCCGCCCTGGTCGCAGATCGGGCAGTCGAGCGGGTGGTTGATGAGCAGGAACTCCATCACCCCTTCCCGCGCCTTCTTCACCATCGGTGACTTGGTCTTGACCACGGGCGCCTGCCCTTCCGGCCCGGGCCGCAGGTCGCGCACCTGCATCGCGCAGGAGGCCGCGGGCTTCGGCGGCCCACCGACCACCTCGACCAGGCACATCCGGCAGTTCCCGGCAATCGACAGCCGCTCATGGTAGCAGAAGCGCGGGATCTCCACCCCGGCGACTTCCGCCGCCTGGATGATGGTCATCGCGCCATCGACCTCGACCTCGATCCCGTCGATGTTGATTTTCTTCAAGTTAGACATGCGCCCGGTCCTTCCGCAGCAAACCCCTTACCGCGTCACGCAAAAGGGCCCAAAGCCCGTGCGCCACCGGGGTCGCCTGTTTCGTCGTATCCTGTTCATAAGACAGGTGTTTCACGCGCGCCTCGATGTCGCGCATCATGTATTTCGGGTCGAGACCGCCGTAGCACATCGCCCTTACTCCGCCGCCACTTGGCCACAGCCGCGCGTCTGCCACAGCTGCGCTTCCTGAAGGTATTTCCAGCCAAAGGCATGGTCGCTGTCGCCATGCGCCTGAAGGTGCGCCAGCCGCGCCAGCGCCTCGTCCAGGGTGGGCCGGTGCCCCGCAGGCACCCACCACATGACGAAATGCATCCGGCCCAGCACCTCGAACCACTCCGCCCGCCGCTCATAGAACGCCCGGTGGACGGTGTTGAAGACGAACTGCTCCAGCGTCTCGACGCTTTCCCAGACCGTGAGGTTCGACACGAACTGCGGGTCGCCGTCGATCTTCGTCTCGGTGTTCCCCGTCCCCGGTTCGCCCGAGCCTTCCATCATCCAGACGAACCCGGGCATCCGCTTGCCAAGCCCGTTCACCCGGTCGAGCGCCGCCATGAACTCGGCCACGCGCGGGTCGTCGGTGGGGGCCAGAAGGCGCCCCACGTTCAACTCGGCCAGATGACGGCTTTGCGTCATTTCGTCGACCTCAACAGCGATCCGGCCAGCGTGCCCTTGGCGATCTCTTCCTCACCGATCCGGCAATAGGCCTCGGTGTTGCCGGGTTCTGCGCCCCTGGCCTTCAGCCATTCGGCGGCCTCGGCCTTGAATTTGGCCTTCTCTTCCTTCGACCGGACGAAGTCGCGGACCACGTCGGCCTCATAGCCCTGCGCCAGAGCAAAGTCGCGGAGCTTGTTCAACTCTCCCAGCGCTTTCATTGTGCGCGCTTTCATGGTCGGGCAATTGTCGACGATGGCGTCGCCGATGAAGCCCTGGAGAAGCTTTTCCCGGATTTCCGGGTTTTCGTTGATCGGCACCAGCGCCAGCGCAGGCGTGGCGGCAAGGGTCAGGGCGATAAGGGTCGTGCGAAGCATCTTGGCCTCCTTGGCTGCTCGTGCAGCCGAGATGGGGCCAACCCCCCTTGATATGCCATGACAAACCGGGGTTCTCAGCGGTTCGTGACCGAAGGTGACGGCATTCGTCATGCGCAGCCCTCCGGATAGACCCATTCGCCCGTCGCCCGGTCGAACCGGTCGTAGATCGAGACGTTGACCGCGCCGCCGCACTGGCTGTCGGCGACCTTCCGCGCCAAGCCACCTTCCCACATCTGGAACGGCTGGCCCCCGTTGGTGACCCGCACGGCCTCACGCGTGACCGGCCCGGAAGGAGCCGTCGTCCCGCAGGCCGTGAGCGTCATGGCAAGGGCCAGCGCCATCCGCATCACTCCGCCGCGACCGCCGTCACCCGGCCCGTGCGCTTGGCCTTGATCCGGTCCTCGATCTCTTCCCGGAAGGCGCGGATCAGGCCCTGGATCGGCCAGGCGGCGGCGTCGCCGAGCGCACAGATCGTGTGGCCCTCGACCTGCTTCGTCACGGACAGGAGCATGTCGATCTCCTCGACCTCGGCCTCGCCGCGGACCAGGCGGTCCATGACGCGCATCATCCAGCCGGTGCCTTCGCGACAGGGGGTGCACTGGCCGCAGCTTTCGTGCTTGTAGAACTTCGACAGCCGCCAGATCGCCTTGATGACGTCGGTCGACTGGTCCATCACGATCACCGCCGCCGTGCCAAGGCCCGACCGCTGCTCGCGCAGCCAGTCGAAATCCATGATCGCGTCGTCGCACTGTGCCGCCGTCAGCAGGGGCACCGACGAGCCTCCCGGGATCACCGCCTTCAGGTTCTTCCACCCGCCGCGCACGCCGCCGCAGTGGCGTTCCAGCAGTTCCTTCAGCGGGATCGACATCGCCTCTTCCACGACGCAGGGCTGCATCACGTGGCCCGAGATGCCGAAGATCTTGGTGCCGACGTTGTTTGGACGTCCGAAGGAGGCAAACCACTCCGGCCCCCGGCGCAGGATGGTCGGGACGACGGCGATGGATTCGACGTTGTTCACCGTGGTTGGGCAGCCATAAAGGCCCGAGCCCGCCGGGAACGGCGGCTTCATTCGGGGCATGCCCTTCTTGCCTTCGAGGCTTTCCAGCAGGGCCGTCTCTTCGCCGCAGATATAGGCCCCCGCCCCGTGGTGCAGATAGAGGTCGAAGTCCCAGCCCGACTTGGCGGCGTTTTTCCCCAGCAAACCAGCGTCATAGCATTCGTCGATGGCGGCCTGCAGCGCCTCGCGCTCGCGGATGTATTCGCCGCGGATGTAGATGTAGCAGGCGTTCGCCCCCATCGCGAAACTGGCGATCAGGCAGCCTTCGATCAGCGTATGCGGATCGTGCCGCATGATCTCGCGGTCCTTGCAGGTCCCGGGTTCGGATTCGTCGGCGTTGACCACCAGGTAGGACGGGCGACCATCCGACTGCTTCGGCATGAACGACCACTTCAGACCCGTCGGGAAGCCCGCACCGCCCCGGCCGCGCAGGCCCGAAGCCTTGACCTGTTCAATGATCGTGTCGCGGCCGCGCTTGATGATGTCGGCAGTGCCGTTCCAATGCCCGCGCTTCATCGCGCCCTTCAGGCTGCGGTCATGCATCCCGTAGAGGTTGGTGAAAATGCGGTCCTGATCCTTGAGCATTTGGTCTTCCTAACCCCGGCGTCCGCGCCAGATCTGATACGTCACCACCAGGGCCCAGACGAAGGCCGCGATGGCAGCCAGGTCGAAGAGGAACACAAAGCGCGTCTCCAACCCGAGTTGTCCGCCCAGGAACTGGGCCCCCATCCACAGAACCATCGTCACCGCCAGCACAATGCCCACCCGCCGCGCCTGGGCGGCGCGCTGGACATCGGCTGGATCGGGACGGGTCTGCATCATGGGTTTCAGTAGTTGTTGGTCTTGGCGCGTATCCGGAACGCCTCAAGCCCTTCGCTTACGATGATCTTGGCTTGCGACACCCATTTGTCGCGGATGATGCGGCCCTTGAAATTCTTCATGTTGGCATCGACCCAGGCCACGTCGGCATCCGACCAGCTGGCAATCTGGGCGAAATGGTAGAAGCCAAGTTCGTTCACCAGCTTTTCCATCGCCGGGCCGATACCCTCGATTTCCTTCAGGTTGTCGGCCTTGCCGCCGCGCGGTGCCTTCAGGCGTTCCGGCCCGTCGGCAGCGGCAACCGGGGCTGCTGCGGGCGCAGGGGTCGAGACAAAGGCCGCAGGCGTCGCAGCGGGCGCCTTTGCGGGCTCGGCAGCGGTGGGGGCGGCTTCCGGCATCGCAAGGGGTTTCACGGCGCTGGACTTGCCTGCGCCCCAGGGCATCCCGAGGATCAGGCCCACAAGCAGCGCCACGACGATCCCGATGGCCGCAGCAGGCGTCAGGTCGAACTTGCCGATCACGACCAGCGCGCCAAAGGCCACAAGCCCCGCCGCCGCCCCGATGATCCAGCCGCCCAACCAAGGGGCATTCACATTCTCTGCGTTCCGCATTCCCTGTCACTCCCGTTGTGCGGCCCCCGTTGACTGGCGGGCGCGCTGCTTCCCCTGGCCGTCACGCCTTTGCGGCGGCGGCGGCTTCGTCGACCGTTCCTCCATTTGCCAGGATTTTCGCCTGGACCACCCATTTGTCCCGGGTCACGCGCCCCTTGAACGATTTCAGCTCAGCATCGACCAGGGCCACGTCGGCCTCGGTCCAGGCGGCGATCTGGTCGAAGTGGTAGAAGCCCAGGCTCTTCACCAGCTTCTCCAGCGCCGGACCGACGCCGTCGATCAGCTTGAGGTCGTCGGACCTGCCGCCGCGCGGTTCCGTCAGGCGCACCAGGCCGACCGGGGCCGCCTTCGGCTTGGCCGCGGCCTTGGGCTTTGCCGCAGCTTTCGCCGCAGGGGCCTTGGTCGCCGTGGCCTTGGCCGCAGGCGCAGCCTTGGCCGCAGGCGCTGCTGCCTTGGCCGCCGGGGCCGCTTTCGCTGGCGCGGTGGCCTTCGCCGCAGGCACCGCAGCCGGTTTCGCCTCGGCCTTGGTTTTCGCCTTCGCCTTCGGCTTTTCGGCCACCGCAGGCGGCAGCGGAGCCGCCTCGGCCGTCAGCTGGGCCTTCGACTTGAACTCGGCCTTCGGCGCCCCATCCGCTCGTGGCTTCGGGTCCGCCTTGGGCTTGGCCTCGACCTTCGGCACCTCGACCTTTGGCGCCTCTACCGGAGCAGGCGGAGCGGGAGGTGCCACGACCGGTTGCGGCGGCAGGATCGGCGCCGGTTCCAGCCGCGACAGCGGGGTCACCACGGTCGAGGGCCGCTGCGGCACGGGCGTCGCCGTGTCAGGCCGCGCATCGGGCCGCACCGGCACTGCCACCACGGTCGAGGCCTGCGCCCCCTCGATCCCGCTGACCCGCGTCGCCCCTTCGACGACCGACGAGGCGGGGACGATCTTGCGCACCTGGCGGCTTTCTTCGGCATCCTCGTAGCGGGTCACCGCCAATGCCAGCCGCTTGAGGATCAGAAGCACGATCAGAGCGATGGCCAGCGCAAAGACCAGGGCCGGGAACAGGTGATAGTGGAACAGGAACTGCAGCACGACAAAGCACACCACGAAGGCCCCGACCACAAGGCCCCAGCCGCCCGTGCCGATCGTCGTCTCACTGTCCCGGTCTTGCATCCCGCGTTTCTCCCCGGGCCACCTGGCCCAACCCCTTACCCGTTACCCGTCACGCCCGCGCAGCCGCCTCGGCCTCGGCAACCGAGCCGCCCGCCGCCAGGATCCGCGCCTGCGCAACCCAGCGGTCGCGGCTGACCCGGCCCTTGAACCCTTCCAGATTGTCATCGACCCAGGCGATCTCGGCCTCGGTCCAGCCGGCAATCTGGTCAAAATGGTAGAAGCCCAGCCGGTGGCACAGCTGTTCCAGCTTGGGGCCGACGCCAAGGATCAGCTTCAGATCGTCCGCCTTGCCGCCCTTCGGCGCGCTCAGCCCCGCAGGCTTCACGCCGCCCGCCTGGCCCGCCGCCTTCGCCTCGGGCGTGGCTGCCGGTGTCGCGTTCGGCGCGTTGCCATCCGCCCTCGGCTTGCCCTTCGAGGCGGCCTTCGCCTCTTGCACCGTCACCCCGGTCGCATCCGCCGGGACACCAGCACCCGGCTTCGGCTCGGCCGCCCTGGCCCTGGCCGGCTTGACCGGAGCCGCCGCCGCCGGGGCCACAACGCCCAGCCAGGGCGTCGTCAGCGGCACTTCGGTCCCGTCGATCCGCTTGACCGTATCCTTCAGGTCCACCGCCGCCTGGGCGCTGGCATTGTACTGCTTGCGGCCGGATTCGAACTCTTTCAGGCTGGTCAGCCCGCCCGAGGGCTCTGCCGCATAGCGCCCGTTCTGCGGGCCCGGCACCGGCACCTCGCCGTTGCGGAACCGCCCGATCAGCTCGCGCAGTTTTTCCCCGGTCAGGTCCTCGTAATAATCCTTGCCGATCTGCGCCATCGGGGCGTTCGCACAGGCCCCCATGCACTCGACCTCTTCCCAGCTGAACTTGCCGTCCGCGCTTAGCGTATGCGGGGTAGCGGCGATCAGCTCCTTGGCCACCGCCACCAGGTCCTCGGCCCCGCAGATCATGCAGCTGGTCGTTCCGCAAATCTGCACATGCGCGACCGACCCCACCGGCTGCAGCTGGAACATGAAGTAGAACGTCGCCACTTCCAGCGCCCGGATATAGGCCATCCCCAGCATGTCGGCCACGTATTCGATCGCGGGCCGCGACAGCCACCCCTCCTGCTCCTGCGCGCGCCACAAAAGCGGGATGATCGCCGATGCCTGACGGCCGGCCGGGTATTTGGTGATCTGGCCCCTGGCCCAGTCCAGGTTCGCCGGCGTGAAGGCGAAAGAGGCAGGTTGGTCCTTGTGAAGACGACGCAGCATCAGATCATTCCAGCGATAAGAAGGGGCGCGGCGGTCATGCCCAATGGCAGCACGACCAGTCCCAGAAGAAGAAACGGAGCGATGCCAAGCGCGATCACCGGTCGATCTCCCCGAACACCACATCCATCGTCCCGATGATTGCCGAGACGTCGGCCAGCTGGTGACCCTTGCAGATCCAGTCCATCGACTGCAGGTGCAGATAGCCCGGGGCGCGGATCTTCGCGCGATACGGCTTGTTCGTCCCGTCGGCCACCAGATAGACCCCGAACTCACCCTTCGGCGCCTCGACCGCGGCATAGACCTCGCCCGCCGGAACGTGGAAGCCCTCGGTGTAAAGCTTGAAGTGGTGGATCAAGGCCTCCATCGAGGTCTTCATCTCGGCCCGCTTCGGCGGCGTGATCTTGCCGCGTGCGAGCACGTCGCCCTGGCCCTCGGGGGCCTTCAGCTTGGCCACCGCCTGCCGGATGATGCTGGTCGATTCCCGCATCTCGGCCATCCGGCACAGGTACCGGTCATAGCAGTCGCCGTTCTTGCCGACCGGGATCTTGAAGTCGAACTCATCGTAGCATTCGTAGGGCTGCGCGCGCCGCAGGTCCCAGGCGAAGCCCGAGCCGCGCACCATCACGCCGGAATAGCCCCATTCCAGGATGTCCTTTTCGGTGACGATCCCGATATCGGCATTGCGCTGCTTGAAGATGCGGTTTTCCGTGAGCAACCCGTCGATGTCGTCCAGGACCTTCGGGAACGTCTCAGCCCAGGCGTCGATGTCGTCGATCAGCTGTGGCGTCAGGTCCTGGTGGACACCGCCCGGCCGGAAGTAAGCCGCGTGCAGCCGCGCCCCCGAGGCGCGTTCGTAGAAGACCATCAGCTTTTCGCGTTCCTCGAACCCCCAAAGCGGCGGGGTCAGCGCGCCCACGTCCATGGCCTGCGTGGTCACGTTCAGAAGGTGGTTCAGGACACGCCCGATCTCGCTGAACAACACCCGGATCAGCGACGCGCGACGCGGCACGACGGTCCCGGTCAGGCGTTCAATCGCCAGACACCAGGCATGCTCCTGGTTCATCGGGGCGACATAGTCGAGCCGGTCGAAATACGGCAGGTTCTGCAGATAGGTCCGGCTTTCCATCAACTTCTCGGTGCCGCGGTGCAGCAGGCCGATATGCGGGTCGCAGCGTTCGACAATCTCGCCGTCAAGCTCCAGCACCAGACGCAGCACGCCGTGCGCCGCCGGATGCTGCGGACCGAAGTTGATGTTGAAGTTGCGGATGCGCTGCTCGCCGGTCTCGAAATCGGTCGAGCCGTCGTCATAGGTGTTCCTGCGGATATCGCCGTCCATCAGTTTGCTCCCTTACGGTCGCGGGCCATCATGGCTTCTCTCCCGGTGCGCCAGCACGCCCCTTGTCGTCGCCGGGAAGGATGTAGTCGGCACCTTCCCACGGGCTCATGAAGTCGAACTGCCGGTATTCCTGCACCAGCTTCACCGGCTCATACACGACGCGCTTCAGCGCCTCGTCATAGCGGACTTCGGTATAGCCCGTGGTCGGGAAGTCCTTGCGCAGCGGATAGCCCCGGAAGCCGTAATCGGTCAGGATGCGGCGCAGGTCCGGATGGCCCGAGAACAGGATGCCGAACATGTCGAACACTTCCCGTTCGAACCAGTTGGCGCTCGGGTGCAGGTCCACCAGCGAAGGCACCATCTCTTCCTCACGCACGGCGACCTTCACCCGAATGCGGTGGTTCCGGTACATCGACAGGAAGTGGTAGACCACGTCGAAGCGCTGCGCACGCTCCGGGTGGTCGACGGCAGTGATGTCGACCAGCGTCGAGAACCGGCAGGACGCATCGTCGCGCAGGAATTCGACCAGCGCTTCCAGGTTGGCAAGGTTTGCGACAATCGTCAGCTCACCAAAGGCCACCGTTGCAGAGACAACTGCTTCGGGCTGCTTCAGTTCGATATAGCCGGCCAGTTCGTTCAGGGCTTCGGACATGATTACCTCACCAACGTGCCGGTGCGGCGGATCTTCCGCTGCAGTTGCAGGATACCGTAGAGCAGCGCCTCGGCCGTGGGCGGGCAGCCGGGGACATAGACATCGACCGGGACGATCCGGTCACAGCCGCGCACGACGGAATAGCTGTAGTGATAATAGCCCCCGCCATTGGCGCAGGAACCCATGCTGATGACGTAGCGCGGCTCGGGCATCTGGTCGTAGACCTTGCGCAGCGCCGGGGCCATCTTGTTGGTCAGCGTGCCCGCGACGATCATCAGGTCCGACTGCCGGGGCGAAGCGCGCGGCGCGGTCCCGAAGCGTTCCAGGTCATAGCGCGGCATCGAGGTATGCATCATCTCGACCGCGCAGCAGGCCAGACCGAAGGTCATCCAGTGCAAGGACCCGATGCGGGCCCAGTTGATGATGTCCTCGGTGGACGTCAGGATGAACCCCTTGTCCGACAGCTCGCGGTTCAGCGCCTGGACCGCAACCTCATGGTCGCCCCCGGCCGTGTTGGCACCAGCCATCACTCCCATTCCAGCGCCCCTTTCTTCCATTCATAGGCAAAGCCCACCGTCAGCACGCCCAGGAACAGCATCATCGACCAGAAGGCCGCCATGCTGATCTCGCCAAAGGCTACCGCCCAGGGGAACAGGAACGCGACTTCCAGGTCGAAGATGATGAACAGGATCGACACGAGGTAAAAGCGCACGTCGAACTTCATCCGCGCGTCGTCAAAGGCGTTGAAGCCGCATTCGTAGGCGCTGACCTTTTCCGGGTCCGGGTTCCGCACCGCCAGAACGGCAGCGGCAAGGATCAGGACAAGACCCAGACCGACGGCTATCGCCAAGAGAATGAGGATGGGCAGATACTCGCGAAGGATAAGATCCACGAGGGGCTCCTTGATGGCTTGCGGCGCGCGAGCGAGGCAGGCCGTCGCCGGTCCGCTTCGTCTTCCGCCCGTTTACTCTGCGCCCCTGCCGGGGTCAACCGAAGGCAGGCCAGAATCCCGGCTTTGCGGGTGCAGAAAATCCAATAAACCAAGTGTTTTAGTCGGGATTATGGCTCCCCCGCACACCAGCTGCCCCGCAGGCCGCCGCTGTACTGCCGACCGTGCCCGCCGCGGATCATCAGGCGCGCCACGTCCACGCTGTCGATCTCCAGCCTGACCAGCGCGCGGCCGTAAAGATCCGTGCCCTGATGCGTGATTTCCAGCCGGTCCCCACCCTGGATCAGCGACCGCAGGTGCCAGGACGCCCTTTCGGCCGCCAGAAACTCGGCCAGGCATTTCGGCGCGTATTTCTCGGGCGTGTCGAAGCCTTCCAGCCGCGCGCTGACCATGCCGTCCTCGGGGCAGATCAGCGACACTGTGTCGCCGTCCACCACCCGGATGATCCGGCACGGGCCCTGGTCGCTGTCCGCCGTCTTCATCGCCGCATTCACCAGGTCGGCAAGCGTCGGCACCAGGATCAGCCCCGCGACCGCGCCGCCAAGCACCAGCTTAAGGTAGAATCGCGGATCGGCCAGCCGGCGCAGCCCCCGCACCAGCGGCCCCGCAGGCCGCGCCGGGCGGAAGAGCCAGCCCATCAGTCCGCCACCGGAGCCACAACCGGCGTCAGGGCCGTCGCCGCCTCTGCGCGCGCCGCCTCTTCCGTGATGATCCGGGCGATCTGGCCCACATCATCCGTCGAAAAGGTCAACGGCAGCCGCATGTCGATCAGCCCCGCCAGGATCCGGTCGGTCTGCGGCAAGGCCTCGGGCGCGGCATAGCGCCAATGGGCATAGCGGCTGGTAAACCCCTGCGGGTCGGCCGCCCCGAACCACTTCAGCTCCACCCCCCGCGCCGCCGCCCCTGCGACGAAGCCTGCAACCCGCGCAGCCTCCCAGCCCGGCAGCAGGAACTGAAAGCTCGATCCAACATAATCCTCATGCTGCGGGCGCGGAATCAGCCTGACCCCCGGCGCGCCTGCCAGCCCGGCTTCCATCCCCTGATAAAGCGCCCGCCACCGCGCCCGGCGATCGTCCAGCATCGCGATCTGCGGCCGCAGGATCGCCGCGCGCAGGTTGTCCATGCGCGAGGACACATTCGGCACCTCCAGCTTCAGCCGCTCGAACACCTCTGGCGGGGGCGCCGCCCGGTGGCGCGCATACAGCATGTAGGACCCGGACAGCAGCACCGCCCGCGCCGCAAGCTCCGCGTCATCGGTGACCAGGAAGCCGCCCTCGCCACTGTTCATATGCTTGTAGGTCTGCGTCGAATAGCACCCGATGGCCCCATGCCGGCCCGAGGGCACGCCCTTCCACTTCGCCCCCATCGTATGCGCGCAATCCTCGATCACCCGCACGCCCAGCCGGTCGCACAGCGCCATCAGCGCGTCCATGTCGCAGACATGGCCCCGCATGTGGGACAAAAGCAGCACCTTCGCTCCCGTGGCCCTGGCCTGTGCCTCCAGGTGGGCAAGGTCGATGGTCAGATCCTCGGTCACCTCGACAAAAACCGGCCTTGCGCCAATCGACGCAATCGCCCCCGGCACCGGGGCCAGCGTGAAGGCATTGGACAGGACCGGCTCCCCCGGCTTCACCTGCAACGCCCGCAAGGCGCAGGCCATCGCCGCCCCGCCGGACGCCAACGCCAGGCAATATTTCGCGCCGACATAGGCCGCGAACTCCTCCTCCAGCAGCGCAGTCTCGGCCACCTCACCGGCCACCGTGTTATAGCGGTGCAACCGTCCGTGGCGCAGCACGGCCATCGCCGCGTCGATCCCAGCTTCGGGGATCGGCTCCTGCTGGGTGAAGCTGCCCGCGAACCTCTCCTCGGTGACCCGTTCCATATCGCAAAAACCTCAGTTGTCCGCCGTCCGTCGCACCACTGCGACATACATCAGCACCACGCCCAGCAACACCGCGGCGGCCAGGTAGAAGGCCACGTTGGGCGACGGCGTGCCCCGCGCCTCCTGCATGAAATAGCCGAAAACCTGGCTGAACAGGATCGTGCCGACCAGCATCGCCACGTTCATCACCGCCGAGATGCCACCCTGCAACTCGCCCTGGGCATCCTCGGGCACCGCCTTCGACATCATCGCAACCAGCATCGGATGCACGAAACCCTCGGGTCCGTGCAGGATCATCAGGACGATCACCACTGCCAGCGACCCGGCCAGGCCATAGCCCGCCGACACGACGACCGCGATGATCAGCCCGAAAAGGCAGACCCGCCATTCGCCGAACCGCGCCACAACTGGCCCGGTCACAAAACCCTGGAAGACCGCCGTGATGATGCCGAAAATGGCCAGTGACAGCCCGACCATGGCCTCGGACCAGCCGAACTTGGCCATGCCCCAGAACGGCCAGATCGCGGGATAGACCGCCGAGGCGGCGAAGTAGACGAAGAGGATCGCGCACATCGGCAGGACGCCCTGATACAGGCGGAACACCTTGAACGCCCCGAACGGGTTCGACCGCCCCCATTCGAAGGCCCGGCGCTTTTCCGGCGGCAGAGTCTCGGGCAGGACGAACCAGCCGTAGACCAGGTTCAAAAGCGATATGCCCGCCGCGACATAGAAGGGCACCCGCGGGCCAAGTTCGCCCAGCAGCCCGCCGATGGCCGGTCCAAGGACAAAGCCCACCCCGAAGGCTGCGCCGACCATGCCGAAGGCTTTCGCCCGGTCCTCGGGCGCGGTGACGTCGGCGATATAGGCATTCGCGATCACATAGGACGACCCGCAGATGCCCGCGATGATCCGCCCGACGAACAGCCAGAACAGCGTGGGTGCCAGGGCCGAAAACAGGTAGTCCACGCCAAGCCCGAAGATCGCCAGCAAAAGCAACGGTCTCCGGCCAAAGCGGTCCGACAGGTTGCCCATCAGCGGGCTGAAGGCGAACTGCGCCACGGAAAAGGCCGCGAACATCCAGCCGCCGATATAGGCGGCATCGGCCAGGTTCATGTGGCCAACCTCGGTGATCAGCGCGGGCAGGACCGGCATGATCAGGCCAAAGCCGACCATATCCAGAAACACGGTGATCAGGACGAAGGTCACCGCATGGCGGCTGACCGGCTGCGAGGCGGCGACGGTGTCTGTCATGGCGGCGACCCTATGGGGCAGGGCATGAACTGTCAAACCGGCTTGGCGTCCCGTCCTGCTCCCCCAATTCGCCTTTCACCAGGCACCAAATATCCCCGCCGGAGGCAACCGCCCAAGCCGGTTGGCCAAAGGCCAGAGGCGAGACAAGGAGTCTTCGCGCCGCAGGCGCTCAATTTCGCCAGGCCAGCCACCCCGCGACCACAGCTGCCGAAAAGGCGCCTCTCCTCCCCCTCCATACAGGGGGAATGGGGGTAGGGTGCGCCCCCCGCGCAACCGGCCATTAGGGTGGGTCGTTCTGCCCCGGATGGCGCAGGTTGACCCACCATCCGTGCAGGTTAAGAAACCCCTAACGCCCGCGACCAACTCATTGATTTCATTCAACCATCAGCGTTTGTCCACAGTGGACAGTCACCCGATCAGCTGCCCGGCCAGCCCCGGCAGGTCCTCGAACCGGTCCAGCAGCGCCGCCGGCGCGAACCGCGCCACCCCCGCCCCTTCCGGCCCGAAGGTGACCAGCGCGACCGGCACCCCCGCCGCCACCCCGGTCTTCGCATCCGTCTCGGTGTCCCCCACCAGCATCGACCGCCCGACCACCCCCCCGGCCCGCTCCACCGCCGCCCGGTAGGGGGTCGGGTCCGGCTTCCGGACCGGGAAAGTATCCGCGCCGACCAGCGCCCCGAAAGCCCCCCGCACCCCCAGCGCCGCCAGCAGCATCTCCGCCAGCCCCTCCGGTTTGTTCGTGCAGACTGACACCGCGAAGCCCGCGCCCTTCAAGGCCTCCACCGCCTCCATCGCCCCGGGATAAAGCCGGGTATGGGTCGCGATCCCCTGCCTGTAGGCCTCCAGCAGCACCGGATAGGCCGCGTCCACGTCGGCCTCCGACCAGTCCGCCCCCAGCCGCCCAAACCCCAGCCGCAGCATCGCCCGTCCGCCATGAAACGCCGTCAGGGCATCCTCCGGCCCCAGGAGGGTGCGCGGAAAACAGGCATTGGCCGCCGCCAGCAGGTCTGCCGAGGTGTCTGCCAAAGTTCCGTCCAGATCGAACACTACACAGCGCATCGCGGGCATCCCATGTCGGGCCTGTAACCTAGTGTGAAAGGCGGCCCCTTGCCGTCCCTCGCCACCGGGGTAAAACGGGCGCCGTCAGTTTGGAAGGGCAAGAATGCAGGTTTCAGTCATCGTTTTGGCCGCCGGGCAAGGCACGCGGATGAATTCCGACACGCCCAAGGTCCTGCACCAGGTCGCCGCCGCCCCCCTCCTCCACCACGCGCTTGCCACCGCCCATCAACTCGAACCGTCGCGCATCGTCGTTGTCACCGGCCATGGCGGCGAGGCCGTCGCAGCCTCTGCCACCAGCTATTCCGAGGTCGTGGAAACCGTCGTCCAGGACCCGCAGCTTGGCACCGCCCATGCCGTTGCCCAGGCTGCGCCCCTCCTCTCCGACACCCCGGGTGAGGCCATCGTCCTTTACGCCGACACCCCCCTGATCCGCGAGGAAACCCTCCGCGCGATGCTCGACGCCCGTGCGAAGCACGCCGTCGTCATCCTCGGCTTCCATGCCAAGGACCCCGGCCGCTACGGGCGGCTTCTCACGCAGAGCGACGAGCTTCTCGCGATCCGCGAGTTCAAGGATGCGACCGAAGCCGAACGCGCCATCACCCTCTGCAACTCCGGTGTCGTCTGCGCCGAGGCCCGGACTCTCTTCTCCCTCATCGCCGAGGTCAGGAACGACAACGCCGCCCAGGAATACTACCTGACCGACATCGTGGAACTCGCTCGCAAGCGCGGCCTCTCTGCCGGGGTCGTCCTCTGCCCCGAGGCCGAGACGCTGGGCGTCAACACCCGCGCGCAACTGGCCGAGGCCGAGGCCGCCTTCCAGGCCCGGGCCCGCGCGGAGGCGCTGGAGAACGGCGTCACCCTGACCGCGCCGGAAACCGTGTTCTTCGCACTCGACACCCATATCGGCCGCGACGCGATCATCGGCCCGAACTCCCTCTTCGGCCCCGGCGTCACCGTGGAATCGGGGGCCGAGATCAAAGGCTTCTGCCACCTTGAAGGTTGCCACATCAGCCGCGGCGCAACCGTTGGCCCCTTCGCAAGGCTGCGGCCCGGTGCCGAACTGGCCGAGGATGTCCATGTCGGCAACTTCGTCGAAATCAAGAACGCCATCCTCGACGAAGGCGTCAAGGTCGGCCACCTGACCTACATCGGCGATGCCTCGATCGGCGAGCACACCAATATCGGCGCGGGCACCGTCACCTGCAACTACGACGGTGTGATGAAGCACCGCACCACCATCGGCAAACGCGCCTTCATCGGGTCGGACACCATGCTGGTGGCCCCGGTCACCGTGGGCGACGGGGCGCTGACGGCATCGGGGTCTGTCATCACCGAGGATGTCCCCGCCGAAGCCATTGCCATCGGCCGGGCGCGGCAGGTCACCAAGGAAGGCCTAGCGACCAGAATGTTCGAAAAGTTGAAATCCATTAAGGCTGCGAAGGCGAAAGGGCATTAAGAATGTGTGGTATTGTAGGGGTTTTGGGGAACCATGAGGCGGCCCCGCTTTTGGTCGAGGCGCTGAAGCGGCTGGAGTATCGTGGCTACGATTCCGCCGGGATTGCCACGGTCAACGGCGGTCGGCTGGACCGGCGCCGGGCAGTCGGCAAGCTTGTCAACCTGTCCGACCTTCTGGTCCATGAACCGCTGGCGGGAAAGGCCGGGATCGGTCACACCCGCTGGGCCACCCATGGTGCCGCGACCGTCACCAACGCCCACCCCCACCGCGCCGGCGGGGTCGCGGTCGTCCATAACGGCATCATCGAGAACTTCCGCGAGCTGCGCGCGGAACTGGCCGTCGATGGCTACACCCAGGAATCCGAGACCGACACCGAGACCATCGTCCTCCTTGCCCGCCGCGCGATGGACCGGGGCGCCGCGCCCGTCGAGGCCGCCAAGGACACGCTGTCCCGCCTGCACGGGGCCTTCGCGCTCTGCTTCCTGTTCGACGGCGAGGACGACCTGATGATCGCCGCGCGGAAGGGCTCTCCCCTCGCCATCGGCTGGGGCGAGGGCGAGATGTTCGTGGGCTCGGACGCGATCGCGCTGGCGCCGATGACCGACCGGATCACCTATCTGGAGGAAGGTGATTGGGCCGTCGTGACCCGCAAGGGGGCCGAGATCTACGACGTCCGCAACACCCGTGCCAACCGGGCCGAGACGCGAATCCAGCTGGACGCAACGCGGATCGAGAAAGCCGGCTACAAGCACTTCATGGCCAAGGAAGTCGCCGAGCAGCCGGTGGTCATCGCCGATGCGCTGCGACACTACACCAGCGCCGATGGCAAGCTGCAGCTCCCGGAAGAGCTTGATTTCAAAGGCATCGACGGGGTGACGCTGGTTGCCTGCGGCACGGCTTCCTATGCCTGCCACGTGGCGAAATACTGGTTCGAACAGATCGCGGGCCTGCCGGCCGACATCGACATCGCGTCCGAGTTCCGCTACCGGGACCCGGTCCTGTCGCCGTCCAGCATGGCGATCTTCGTAAGCCAGTCGGGTGAGACCGCTGACACTTTGGCCGCGCTGCGCCACGTCCGCGAGAAGGTGGCCAAGGTCGTCTCGGTCATCAACGTGCCGACGTCCTCGATCGCGCGCGAATCGGACCTGGCCCTGCCGATCCTGGCCGGGGTAGAGGTGGGCGTGGCCTCGACCAAGGCCTTCACCTGTCAGCTCACCGTCCTTGCGCTGATGGCGCTGAAGGCCGCGCAGGACCGGGGCCGGATGGATGCCGCCCGGATGCAGGACCGCCTGGAAACCCTGCGCGCCGTTCCGGGCCTGATGAACGCGGCCCTTGCCTTGTCGGACCCGATTGCCAAGCTTGCCGAGGACCTGGGCAAGGCGCAAGACGTCCTCTTCCTGGGGCGCGGCCCGATGTTCCCCTTGGCCCTGGAAGGCGCGCTGAAACTGAAGGAAATCAGCTACATCCACGCCGAAGGTTATGCATCGGGTGAACTGAAGCACGGTCCCATCGCGCTGATCGATGCCGCCGTTCCGGTGATCGTCCTGGCCCCCAAGGACGCGCTGTTCGACAAGACCGTATCGAACATGCAGGAAGTGATGGCGCGCAACGGCAAGGTGCTGCTCCTCTCTGATGCGGGCGGGGTGGAAACCGCCGGTCAGGGCACCTGGAAGACGCTCACCCTGCCCACGGTTGACCCGCATTGGGCACCGATCCTCTATGCGGTCCCGGCACAGCTGCTGGCCTACCACACCGCCATCGCCAAGGGCACGGACGTGGACCAGCCCCGGAACCTCGCCAAATCCGTGACGGTGGAATAGCGCGCAGATTTCTTCGAAGAAATCGTACCGGAGCCTTCAAAGGCTCCGGTGCGGAGTTTTCCAAACCTCCGCCCTCCTGATCCACCGGCACACGCCCTCCGTATCTTGAAAAACGGAGCCCATGATGCAGCGCAGAACCCTTCTCCTTGGCCTGGCCAGCATTCCCCTCGCCGCCTGCGCCACCACCCCTGCCCCGCCAGTCCAGCAAGGCCCGCCGATCACCCTCGTCTCGGCCTTCCAGGGCCGCACCACGGGCCGCGGCCATTTCCGGGTCTGGGTCACCGGCGACGAACGCCGCTTTACCGCCCGGCTGAACGGCACCGTCACCGGGCGTGAGGGCGCACGGACCCTGACGGTGGTCGAGGATTTCCTCTACGACGACGGCCAGCAGGACCGCCTGACCTGGGTCTTTCGCGAACAGGGCCCCGGCCGCTGGACGGGCAAGCGCGAGGACACGGTGGGCGAGGCCACGGTGATCGAGGAAGACGGCCAGATCCGCCTGGCCTATACTGCAGACTTCAGATCACCTTCGGGCGTCAACCGCCTGGGATTTCAGGATATCCTCTACGCAAGCCCCGACGGCACGATCATCAACGACGCCGTCGTCACCCGCGCCGGGATCGCCGTCGCCTCGGTCCGTTTCGTGATCCGGCGCTGACTTGCCCTTCCGGGACGCCGCTGGCACTCTGCCTGCGGGAGGTCCAGCATGGGCAAACGCTTCACCGAACTGCAACCCGACCAGATCGCCTTCATCGGCGAGCAACACCTCTACTTCGTCGGCACCGCCGCACCGGGCACACGGGTGAACCTGTCGCCCAAGGGCATGGATTCGCTGCGAATTCTTACGCCTACGCGGATCATCTGGCTGAACCTCACCGGGTCGGGCAACGAAACGGCGGCGCATCTGGCGCTGGATCCGCGGATCACGCTGATGTGGTGCAGCTTCACCACGCGGCCCCTGATCCTGCGCGCCTATGGCACCGCCCGCGCGATCCACAGGGGCGATGCCAGTTGGGCCGAGGTCGTGGGGCACCTACCCGACCAGCCGGGCGCACGGCAGATCGTCGATGTCTCGATCGACCTCGTGCAATCGTCCTGCGGCTTTGCCGTCCCCTTCATGGACTTCCGCGAGGACCGCCCCGTCCTGCGCGACTGGGCGGCGGGCAAGGGACCCGAGGGCCTGCGCAGCTATTGGGACGAGCGCAACCGCCAGACCATCGACGGGCTGCCCACCGGCATCGAGGCCAACCTGTGACTCCGCTTGCCGAGTTGGAGGCGCTGGCCGACCCGGCCAAGGCGACGGAAATGGCAGCCTACCACAAGGCCAACCGCCGCTATCTCGGCATCCCGGTGCCGCAGATCGAGGACCTGACCGACCGTTGGCGAGCCGAGCTGTCTCTGGATGACCGGACTGCCCTGGCGGCCGACCTCTGGCGGACCGATATCCATGAGGCCCGCGTTGCCGCTGCAAAGCTTCTGACCCAGGCCCGCATCCGCCCCGACCAGGCGGCGTGGGAGCTGATCGTCTCCTGGGTCCCCGACTTCGACGCCTGGGCCATCGCCGATCATGCCAGCATCGCCGGGCAGAAACGGCTGGTCGCCGACCCCTCGCGGCTGGATACAGTCGAGACCTGGGTCACCAGCCCCCACATGTGGACCCGCCGTGCGGCGCTGGTGATGACGCTGCCCTGGACCAAGCAGAATTTCCCCAAGGAACAGGACCTTGCGACTCGCGCGCGCGTGCTGGGCTGGTGCGCCCAACTGGCCCCCGACCAAGACTGGTTCATCCAGAAGGCCGTGGCCTGGTGGCTGCGCGATCTGTCAAAGCATGATCCGGCGGCCACTCAGGGTTTCCTCGCCGCTCATGGCGAGACCCTGAAACCCTTCGCCCGCAAGGAAGCCGCGCGGCATCTGGATGTCGCCGCTACCAATTGAAGATGGCGGCCAGAGGCTGACCGCCATCCCGTCTTCTTGTTCTCAGGCGTCGGGTCCCTACCGGCCGTCGAACTTCCCGTCGAACTTCTCCCAGACGGCTTCGTTCTGCTTGGTGGTCACCTGCGAAGCAGGGCCTTCGTCCGAGCCCGGGTTCTCGCCGTCGATCCCGTTGCCCCAGCCGTTGTTGCCCTTGGTGGTTTCCTCCGGCGGCGGCGGCGGCGGAGGTTCGCATTCACCCTCGTAGCAGGCGAAAGCCGTGGACGCGAAACTCATCGAAAGCGCAAGAACCGCAGATGCAACAGTCAAATTCTTCATCTTCACATTCCCTTCCCTAATTGATGGGTGAGGAAAGCTTACAAACATCGCGATGAACCCAGAATGAATACGGGAATTGCAATTTCCGATTGATTGGTGATGAATATCAAACAGTTGACCAACTTAATGCTGCATTGCCGCCAAGGTCCCGACTGAAACTTCGTCGGACACTCGTGCCGGGCGTCAGGCTTTGCGATGCCGCCGCCAGCCGATTCTGTCAAAAATCGGCGCGTACACCGCGGACAGCGCCCGCAAGGCCGGGCCGTCGGTCCGCCCCGCCTGCTCCCACCCTTTGGTCGCGATCCCAATGATGCGGGGCGCAATCATGCCCTCCGCTTGATGATCCTCGGTCGTGAACTCGCCCCAGAAGCAGGCCTCGACTCCGGCGATGCGGGGGGCGATGTCCTCGGCCGCCTCCGGGATCGGGTCCCAGGCAACGGTTTTTTCCAGCGGCACGAAGCCGGCCCAAGCCGCGCCCCAGTCGTCCAGATCGGGCGAATGCGCAAGGTCAAAGTAGGCGTGCTGGGCCGGGCACATCACCACGTCATGCCCCCGCCGCGCCGCCTCGATCCCCGGACCCTGCCCCGTCCAGCTGAACAAGAGCGCCCCGTTGCCGATCCCACCCTGACAGCCCTTCGCCGCCTCTTCCCAGGCCGCCACGCGGATGCCGTCCGACGCCAAGTCGCAGGCCAGTTTCGCCAGCATCCAGCCCTGCACGTCGTCCGAGGTTTCCAGCCCCTCCCGCGCCTTCAGCGCCGCCACGGCGGGCGAGCCGCTCCAGGCGCCATGCGGTGCCTCATCCGCGCCAAGGTGCAGGATGCGCGATGGGAACAGGCCCGCAACTTCCTTCGCCAAAGGCACCAGCAGGTCCCAGGTTCCGGGCACTGCGGGGTTGACGATGTTGTCGAGGTAGCCCTGGACCGAGACCTCCTCGCCATTGTCGCTCGGGTCACGCAGGCCTGGCACCGCCTTGACCATCGCGTGGGAATGCGCCGGGACCTCGATCTCGGGCAGCACTTCGATCTGCAGCGCCTTTGCCCGCTCCACCACACGCGCCACGTCGGCCTTGGAATAGCTGCCCCCGGCCCGGATGCCCCCGCCAAAGACTCCCGGGACCAGTTCGCCCTCTCCCCGGAAGGCGGTGCGTTGCCAGAGAAGCCGCTGGGTGTCCACCTCCAGCCGGAAGGCCTCATCATCGGCGAAGTGCCAGTGAAAGCGGTTCAGCTTCAAAAGCGCCATCAGGTCGAGAAGCCGCAGAATGAAATCGACCCCGAAGAAATGCCGTGCGCAGTCAAGGTGTTGGCCGCGATAGCCGAAGCGGGGAGTGTCGGTGATCGTGCCGCAGGGCAGCTGGCCGCCACAGGTCTCACGCAGGGTCAGGAGGGTAATCCCGGCGTAATGGAGGCCTGCGCTTCCCCCAACCGCGACGGAAAGACCGCTGGGCGCGATGGTCAGGCGATAGCCCTCCCGCCCCAAGTCCGCGTCCTCCGTCACCGTCAGCGCGACGCCCCCCGGTGCGGCAATAGGGGCAAGACCCAGCCGTTCCGTCAGCCCGGCCACGCCCTCAAGTCCCGCAACCGGCGCAACCGCCGCAAAGTCCAGTGTCCCGCCCGAAGCCTGCCACTCCGTTGGCTGCGGCACCAGCGGCAGGCGATCCGGTGATAGCTTCGGCGCGGGCGGCCCTTCCCCCTCCCGCAGCCCCAGATCATTCCCCGGCGGCAGGGGCAGACACTCCTTCCCCACCCGCAGATAGGCCCCCAGCGGCAGCCAGGCCCGGTTGCGCGGCCTGAATTCCTTGTGCGCGTGTTCCAGCACCACCTCGTGCAGCGCCCCCGGCACAAGGTCCGGCAGCGCCACCTCGGCATAGCCCGCCACCCGCCGCACCATCGTCCCGCCCGAGACCACCTTCGGCGCGGCCATCAGCGAGAAGCACAAAACCGGCGCGGAAAGGGGCCGGTCCGACCCCACGAGGCAACGGATCTGGTTCCCGTCGATGTGGCTCCGAAAAGTCAGGGTCATGGCGCGTCCAGCCTCAATTCGGCAATGAAATCATAGATGTCGCTGCGGTAGAGCCCGCGGGTGAACTCGATTGGCCGACCCGAGGGCAGGTAGGCCGTCCGGTCGATCCGCAAGACCGCCGCGCCTTCCGGGAGCAGCAGAAGCTTCGCATCCACCGCCGTCAGGTTCACCGCCGTGATCCGCTGCACCGCTCTTGTTGGCGCCTTCCCCGAGGCGCGCAGCACGTCGTACAGCGAAGTCTCCACCGCCTCCGGGTCTGGCAGGACATCGGTCGGCAAGGACGACCACTCCAGCGCCAGCGGCGTGTCATCGGCAAAGCGCAGCCGTTCCACCCGCGCCACCCGGTCGCCCGCCGAAAGGCCCAGCGACATCGTCTCATCGGGCGTCGGCAGGAACAGCCCCCGCCGCATGATCCGGCTGGAGGAGGTCTTGCCGCGCTGGCGCATATAGTCGGTGAAGGACAACAGAGCCGACAGCGATTGCTCGATCTTCGACTTCGGCGGGCGCACGAAGGTCCCCGCGCCCCGACGCTGTTCCAACACGCCATCCTTGACCAGCTGGCTGACCGCCTTGCGCACCGTCACCCGCGACACATCCGCGATCAGCGCCAGCTCCCGTTCTGGCGGCAGCTGCGCCTCGGGTGGCAGTTCCCCCGCCGCGATGGCCGCCGAGAGATGGCGATACAGCTGCTCATACCGCGGCCCCCGCGCGGCGCGGAACCAGGCATCGGGGCGATACAGCGCCAGGTCGTCCTCCATCGGAAGCCCCTGAATTGGTATTGTTTCGATGGGACCAATCCCTTCAGTTCCGCACAGCATGGACCAGGAGACCCCACGAAAACAAGGGAAATCGGCAGTTGGTCCGATTTTTTCACAAACTTGGTATTATGATGGTAGCACTCCTTCACTTTTCTGGTATCGTCACCCCAACACGATGATTCGACCCGTGCCGCCCTGCCAGGTGGCCCAAGGACCGAACAGGGGGAACCGCATGACGCTTGTCGCCGAAGGCACCGCACCGGACCGGATGCAGCGGCGTGAGTTGTCCGACAAGGCCTTCGCCTGGCTCCTTATCTCCCCCGCCCTCCTCTTCATCCTGGTCATTGTCGTCTGGCCGCTGGTGGAAACCATCCGCCTCTCCTTCACCGACGCCACGCTGGGCGGGGAAAACTTCGTTGGCATCGCCAACTACGCCGCGCTCTTCGGCGATCCGAAGTTCTGGCAGACCGTGGGGCGGACCTTCTACTGGATGGTCCTCGCCGTCAGCCTGAAGCTGATCGTCGGCCTGATCGGCGCGAGCCTCCTCAACGCCGCGATCCCCGGCAAGGCCCTCTTCCGCGTCCTCGTCATGCCGCCCTGGGTGATCCCGATCGCCATCGGGGTCATCGGCTGGAAGTGGATGTACAACGGCTATTTCGGCCTAATCTCCGGGCTTCTGCAGGAATTCGGGCTGGTCCAGGACCGCGTCGCCCTCCTCGCCACCAAGACCTCGGCCTTCTATTCCGCCATTGTCACCGATGTCTGGGTCGGCACGCCGATGGTGACCCTCTTCTTCCTCGCGGCCATGCAGGGCGTCTCCAAGGACCTTTACGAAGCCGCCTGGGTCGATGGCGCAAGCCGCTGGTACCGTTTCCGCCGCATCACCATTCCCCAGATCATGCCGGTGATCGTTTCCATGGCGCTGCTCTCCGCGATCTGGACCTTCAACAGCTTCGAGATCATCTGGATCCTCACCGAAGGCGGCCCGCGCGGGGCGACGACCACCCTCATCATCGACACCTACAAGGTCGCGATTTCCTCGCAACGCTTCGGCGAAGGCGCAGCGCGGGCGGTGGTGATCGTGGTCCTCCTGGCGGCCTTCTCGCTCTTCTACCTGTGGTTCCTGAACCGCGTGAACCGGCATTACGGGGCGAAATGACATGATCGACCGTCTGACACTCCTCCAGAAGATCGGCGTCTACCTCGCCACCTTCCTGTTCCTTCTCTTCATCCTGATGCCCTTCATCGAGATGATCCGCGTCTCGCTTCGCCCCATGAGCCACCTGATGACCGCCGACTTCACCTGGTGGTCCGAGGATTTCAGCCTTCAGGCCTACCGCGACATGTGGAACACGGTGCCGCTTCTCGGCCGCTATATCTTCAACTCGATCTTCGTCGCCAGCGCCGTGACCGTCGTCACGATGATCGTCGTGATCCCCGCCGCCTACGCCTATGCCCGGCTCGACTTCCCCTTCAAGGCCCTGTCGCTCGGCGGGTTCCTCGCCGTCAACATGTTCACCGGGGCGGTCCTCCTCATCCCACTCTACCGCGTCCTCCGCAACCTCGGGATGCTCAACACCTACTGGGCGATGATTATCCCGGGCGTCGCCTTCCTGATCCCCACCGGCATCTGGCTCCTCCGCTCCTACCTGGAGAAAATCCCCAAGGAGTTGGAAGAAGCCGCCTACGTCGACGGTGCATCCCGCCTCTACACGCTGCGCCGCGTCGTGATCCCGCTGGCGATCCCCGGCCTCATCGTCGTCGGCACGGCCGTCTTCATCGGCGCCTACGCCCAGCAGTTCCTGTTCGCGATCACCTTCAACAACGTCCGCGAGATCCAGCCGCTTCCGGCGGGCCTCTTCGAGTTCGTCGGCTACCAGGACACCACCTGGAATGAACTGATGGCCGCAGCCCTCACGGGCGTCCTGCCGGTGATGCTCGTGTTCCTGTTCCTGCAGAAATACCTCGTCGCGGGCCTTACCGCGGGCGCGGTGAAAGAATGACCAACCAAGACCACCAACAAGGGAGACTGACCCAATGACCCACTTCAAGACCCTGACGGTCGCCGCCGCGCTGATGGCCGGCACCGCCCTCTCGGCCCAGGCACAAGAGCTGCAGTTCATCATGTGCGGCGGCGAGGTGCGCGCAGCCGACCAGAAGGTCATCGACAAGTTCCAGGCCGACAACCCCGGCGTCACCGTGAAGATGGAAGCGGTGGAATGGGGCACCTGCCAGGACAAGTCGATGCAGCTTGCCGCCGCCGGTGACCCGCCGGACGTGGCCTACATGGGCAGCCGCACCCTGCGCCAGCTGGCCAACAACGACCTGATCGTCCCCGTCACCTTCACCCCCGAGGAAGAGGCCGCCTACCAGCCCGGCGTCCTGAAGACCGTCACCAACGGCGGCAAGTACTGGGGCATCCCGCATGCCTTCTCGACCAAGGCGCTGTATATCAACTGCGCCGTCGTGGAAGCCGCAGGGGCCGAGTGCAAGGCGCCCGCCACCTGGGAAGAGCTGATCGCGCTGGCGAAGACCGTGACCGACAACACCGACGCCGCGGGCATCGGCATCGCCGGCAAGGACTTCGACAACACGATGCACATGTTCCTCGACTTCCTCTATTCGAACGGCGGGAAGGTCTACAACGACGACGGCACCCCGGCGCTCGACTCGAAGGAAACCCGCGAAACCCTGCAGCTTTACGCAGACCTTTTGCCCTACATGCAGTCCGGCCCGACCGAGTGGGAACGCGACCAGATGAAGGACCTCTTCAACGACGGCCAGATCGCGATGTACGTCTCGGGTCCATGGGGCGAAGGCCAGCACAAGGAGAAGGTGCCGACCCAGATCGTCGCCCCCGTCCCGCACGGGCCTTCGGGCACCAACGGCACGATCCTGATCACCGACTCGCTCGCGGTCTTCAAGGGCACCGGGAACGAGGAACTGGCGACGAAACTCGCCAAGGCCCTGACCTCGGGCGACGCACAGTATGACCTCGACTCGACCTGGGGCCTGACGCCGATCCTCGACTACGAAAAGCTCGGCAAGACCGACGTCTACTACAAGCAGGGCAACTGGCCGATCTTCGTGGCCGGGATCTCGACTGGCGGACCCGAGCCGATGGTTGAGGATTTCAAGGCGCTGCAGGCCGTCTTCACCAACATGATCCAGGGGATCATGCTGGAAGAAGGCACCGTCGATGAACTGGTGACCCAGGCTGGCGTCGAGCTGGCTGCGGTTCGCTGATCCAAACGGGGGGGCGGGGCCCCCCCCCCCCCCCTCCTTCCAGCCAGCAGAAGAGCCGTCGGTAGCGTGTAGCGGGTCCATCGCTGGATCCGTGAGCCGAGAGCCGAGAGCCGCGGGAGGACGACGAGGGCGAGCGTCGCTGACCTTTTGTCTTGTGGCGGTGCAGAGCGGTGCTGTGGTGTGTGTGATCCGTTGTGTCACGTATGTGTTTGTCGCGCGTATTGACCATTAAGCCTCGTCGCCGTCTCCTCCATCCTCAGTCTGCCTATCCCACCCACCTCGTCTCTCCCTCTGCTGCCCGCTCTCTGTTTGTGTATGTGTTTGTTTGTTTGTTTGTTTCACCTGCCCGCGCCCTTTAAACGGTTTCCTGTCGTCGCGGGAAACGATCTCATCTCATCGCCAAACGTACTCAACCCCCCTCCCTGTTGTGTCCTTGTAACATCATTTGTCGCCACCATCTCACCTCGCCCGATCTCCCCGCGCCCTCTCGCTCTACTCTCTACGCTACAGGGGCAGGAAAGCAATGGGGCTATACACTGGGCCCTCCTCTATACGGACGGAGAACACCTCCTCAGAGACATCGACACAGGGAAACACGCGTGTTGACGTCATGCGTTACAAGAGACAGAGACACTACCCTGGTCTGGCCGCATGGGGCATCACATGTACAGTTCATTGACAGGGATAGCCCGCCCGCCTCTGATGGGGCGGCGGCGGCATGTCATGCGACAGATAACGAACTTTGGTGGCTCACCAGTGGCTCACCGGTGGCTCGCCGCAACAGTCCACGGCTCCCTTCGGGGTGTGGACTCCCACGCCACTGCGTGACGCTGTCTCTGATCACAGCTGATCGTTCACCACCAAGACTAACTTCCCCGTCACGTGACCTTCTTCCAGTTTGGTATGCGCTTGTGCTGCCTCTGCGAGAGGCAATCGTTCTTGGACGACGGGTGCGACGAGACC
>OFDC01000158.1_pt1 | contig 68278 bp, 54 predicted proteins | sample 1520941 | NCBI WGS metagenome assembly OFDC01 (sample SAMEA94258168, study PRJEB24077) | hot springs metagenome | biome: Aquatic biome; feature: Water | place: India | collected 2012-12-06 | depth 5 m | reverse complement strand
CCACAGGCCCAACGCAGTGCGTAGCGTAGTGCATTGGCGGTAAACCTGGCCAATAATCTGGCCAGCCTTCCATGTCTTGTTGGTGCGATGCCTTCAAGAATTGTACTTTTCCGAGTTCGCCTTTCTCGTATAATTCTTTCACAAACAAAAACTCACGGGCATAGACCACAGTTTCCATCATCATATACTTTTTGCCAGTTTCTCGGCAAGCATTCACAATAGCTTTGCAATCTTCCACCGAAGTTGCCATCGGAACTGTACATGCTACGTGTTTTCCTGCATAAAGAGCCTTCAAAGTTTGTTCGGCGTGGTTCGGAATTGGCGAATTGATATGTACCGCATCAATATTTGGGTCTTTCAATAACTCGTCATAATCTGAATAGCGAACATCAACCCCAAAAGTATCACCGATTGCATTGAGTTTTTCAACGTTTCTTTGGCAAATGGCGTACATATTTGCGTTTGGATGACGCTGATAAATGGGAATAAATTCTGCTCCGAAGCCAAGTCCAACGATGGCAATGTTTATTTGTTTCGACATAGTATTTATAGGTGAGATTTTAAAAAGGATAGACTATCTTTCATTAATTGTTCTTCTGAGTCAAACATTTTTCGCCAAATATTGGCTGCTGGCAGTTTCATGCTGAATGCTTCAATGCTCAACATTCCATCATAGTTGATTGATTGTAAAGCGGCTAAGATTTCTGAGAAATCAATACGACCTTTACCAAGTGTGCTACGGTCGTTTTCAGAAAGCTGCACATGAACCAAATGTTTGGCCAATTTCTTAATGGCCTCAGTCATTGATTTTTCTTCGATATTGGCATGAAAAGTATCAAACATTATCTTGCAAGCAGGGTGATTGATTTCTTCAACCAATGCCAAAAGCTCATCAGATGAGGATACTAAGTAGCTTTCAAAACGATTGAGGTATTCAAGGCCAAGCGTAATGCCCATGCTGTCGGCGTATTCGGCTAAATCCCAGAGATTTTCTTTTGCCCAAAGCAATTCTTGTTTGGTTGGTGGCACACCCGTAAAGGCACCCAAAGCTGAATGAAAAGGCCCCGTAAGTAAATCAGAACCTAAAATCATGGCACAATCAATGGCACGTTTGTTTCGCTCCAAAGTTGCTTTACGCATTTCGGCATCAGCACTTATTTGATTGAAATCTGGTCCGTTTATCGTTACTGCGATGCGTTTCAGTCCCAATTCATCCAATTTCGCTCTCCAAGAATACCATTTTTCTGGATTTGTATCGAAAATAGGAATTTCTACTCCATCGAAACCAATTTCTTTGATTTGTTCTAAGACTGGAAAAAGGTCTTCATTAATCTCTGTTCCCCATAAAAGGAGATTCATTCCGTAGGTCATATTATCTCTTACCCCCGAAAGGGAACATTTTTAGTTGAAAATAATAGTACAAATTTATCATTGGAAAATTATATTAAATATGCTTGCTTTTACTAATTTTGACTGTATTTTGATATTTATCATTGTTTATTTTGATATTTATGCAAAAAAAGTGTTTGTGGTGTAAATAGTAATAATTCTGCTGAATGTGGTCTCTCAATAATTCCGTTTTCTATGAAACTTTTGAAAAAAACACTCGGAAGTCAAGTTTATTCATTTGAGGTACAAGAATTGCGTGAATCACATTTTGATTCAAGTTGGCATTTTCATCCTCATTATCAGTTATTTACAGTTTTTGAAGGAACAGGAACTCGCTTCATCGGTGATGATATTCAGTATTTTGAGGCAGGCGACACCGTTTTTTTGGGGCCAAATGTGCCGCATCTTTGGCGAAGTGATAAGGCTTATTTTGAGCCAAATTCGGGTCTGCAAACGCACGGAATTGTGGTCTATTTTACCGAAGATTTTTTGGGAAATGACTTCTTCAATAAATCGGAAATGCATCGAATTAAGCAACTCTTAGAGCATGGACAACGAGGAATGGATATTGTAGGAGAGATGCGTATAAAAGTGCGAGAAGGCTTGCAAGAGCTGATGAAACTCGAAGGTTTTGAACGAGTATTGAAATTACTAACAATGCTGCATCAACTCTCATTATCTGTTGATTATCAGTTTATTACTAGTTTAGGCTATGTAAATATGTATAAAGTTTCAGAAACCGAGCGAATGCAAAAAGTGTATGATTATGTTATGAAGCATTTCAAAGAAGAAGTTCGCCTAAGCGAATTGGCTTCATTGGTAAGCATGAGCGATGCTGCTTTTTGTAGGTATTTTAAGAGTAGAACTAACAAATCATTTTTCGATTTTATTGCTGAAATTCGGATTGGGCATGCTTGTAAGTTGCTTCACGAAGGGACACTCAATGTTACACAGGTGGCTTATGAAAGTGGCTATAATACCATTTCGAATTTCAATCGGCAATTTAAGTCAATTGTGGGTAAATCGCCTTTAGTTTATCAAAAAGAATATCGTAGAGATTAGATAAAAGCGGTGTTCACTTATTTTACGTTTTTGGAAATTTGCAAAATTTTATTCTAAAATATTTTTTTAATATTTATGAATTGAAAAATAATTTTTTGAAACACTTTGAAGATATATTTTTTTCTTCTTAATATTGTATTCGATTTCAACCCTTACCATTTTAACTCAACAAAACGTTTCAATTTAACTTATGAAACAAGCCCTCGTAGCGGTGCTTTGTTGTGCCTTCATCAATTTGAAGGCACAAATCACCCCCTTAAATCTGATTCCGCAGCCAGTTGAAGTGCAACAAAGTGCAGGAAGTTTCGCTCTTACAAACATAACAACGATTTCTTATAACAAAGCTGAGGCTAAAGTAGCTACTGACATGTTGATTCAGAGAATCAATACGGCTACTGGATTGATGCTAAAAGCACAGGAAGGTAAAACGGGTATGATTCAGTTAAATTTGAATGCTACTCCAAATACCCAATTAGGTAAAGAAGGTTATACTATTGAGGTTAGCCCTAAATCGGTAATTGTAAGTGCTAATCAAGCAGCTGGGTTGTTTTATGGCATGCAAACGCTATTACAACTTTTACCAAAAGAAATCGAGAGTAAATCGGTTGTAAAAGCTAATTGGACGATTCCAGCAGTAAAAATTACAGATTATCCTCGTTTCGCGTGGCGTGGAATCATGCTTGATGTGAGTCGTAATTTCTTCACAAAAGAAGAAGTCAAAAAGTATATCGATAACATTGCACGTTTCAAATATAATACTTTTCACTGGCACTTGACAGATGACGAAGGCTGGAGAATTGAAATCAAATCTTTGCCGAAACTAACGGAAGTAGGGGCATGGCGAGTAGCTCGTGCGGGCCATTTTGGCGACCGTGACGCTCCAAAACCTGGTGAAAAAGCAACCGTAGGAGGTTATTATACGCAAGAAGATATTAAAGAAGTTGTAAAATATGCTCAAGAGCGTAATGTGACGATTGTCCCTGAAATTGATGTGCCAGGCCATAGTATGGCGGCAATTGCTGCTTATCCTGAACTCAGCACAACCAAAAATCCTAATACATTTGTAAATCCAGGAGCGAATATAGCCGATTGGTACGGAAATGGAACTTTCAAGTTGCGTTATGAAAATGCTTTGAATCCATCAGATGAAAAAGTATATGAGTTTTTGGATAAAGTAATGACAGAAGTAGCCGCACTTTTCCCTAATCAGTATATTCATGTTGGTGGCGATGAGTGTTATAAAGGTTTCTGGGCAGCAGATGCTGGTTGTCAGGCATTGATGAAAAAATTGGGTATTCGCCACGTAGAAGACCTGCAAGGGTATTTTATGAATCGTTTGGAGAAAATTTTAGAAGCAAAAGGTAAAAAACTCATCGGTTGGGATGAAATCTTAGAAGGTGGAATTTCGCCAAATGCTACTGTAATGAGTTGGAGAGGAGTGAAGGGGGGAATTGAGGCCGCTCATCTCGGCCATGAAGTTGTAATGACACCAACAACCTTTGCTTATCTAGATTATAACCAAGGTGACAATAGTGTTGACCCACCGATTTATGCTGGCTTACGTGTGAGTAAATCGTATAGTTTTGAGCCAGTACCTGATGGTGTTGATGCCAAATATATTTTAGGTGGACAGGGAAATCTTTGGAGCGAACAGTTACCAACAGCACGCTACGCGGATTATATGACTTACCCACGTGCTTGGGCGTTATCGGAAGTTTATTGGTCACAGAAATCAGCTAAAAATTGGGATAATTTCAGTAAACGTATGGAGGCTCATTTTGAGCGTGCCGATGTGGCAGAAATTAATTATTCTAAAGCGGCTTATGATGCTATCATTACGGCAAAGATGAAAGACAATAAATTGGTGGTTGAATTAGGAAGCGAAATAGCTGACCTAGACATCTATTATTCGATTGACGATTCAATGCCAGACAAATATTCTTCTAAATACACACAACCAATTGAAATGCCAGATGGTCCAATCACACTTCGTGTAATTACTTATCGTGCAGGAAAGCCAATTGGTCATTTAATTACTTTAAAGCGAGCTGAATTAGAACGCAGAGCTGGAAAGTAATTACATCATTATCAAGGGAGGCACGGATTTTAAGATTATCACTGAGAATATGCTCTGTGTTAATTCGTGAAATCTGTGCCTCTGTGGTTGAAGGCCTTCATAAAATCACTTACTAAATAACTAATTAATTTTCCTGTTAAAATAGAAGTCTGACCAGTAGCTAATTGCGTTGCACCTTCACAAATATGTAAATAAGCTACATTAGCTAAAGTAGAAGTTTGATGAATGTATTGACGTGCTTGCGTAGCCGAAATACCGCAAGGAGTCATGGCACTTGTGAGTACATTTTCTATACAATCAAGGTCGAGTTCAATACCTGTTGGCTTGCTTTTTGTAAATTCGATGGCTTGTAAAATTGCTTCTTTGAAAGTCATTTTTTCACGCAAAAAAATATCTTCCCAAAAACAAAACTGAATGGAAGGATTCTGCGAAATTTCATCAATAATGACTTGTGAATTATAGTTTTCGTGAAGCCCGATGATGGAATATTTCTGCAAAAATCCTTCGTTAAAAGCATACCGAAAACCATTGCCGCTGTGTCGACCTTCTTTTACTCTAAAATCACTGTGTGCATCTAAATTTATGGCATTGATGGCTTGTTTTTTTGCGATGCCTACACCTTTGATAATCGGGTAAGCATTGTTGTGTCCGCCGCCAATAATGACCGGAGTTTTACCAAAATTTATAATTTCTAAAATAGCTTTAACTACTTCATTATCAATCATTTCAACGCTTTCTGAATTGATTTTTAAATCGTCAAAAGAAAGACACCCATAGATGCCAATTTCATTACCCGAAAGCACTTTTGTACTTTGAATATTCAGAAAAGCATTTAAGAAACTAATCCAAGCTGTGTGTGTGCCACCTATGCCTCGATTTACTTGTACACCAATATCTTCTGTAATGCCAAGAAGAACAAATTCTACCTCATTAGCCTGCCAATTCAGTTTAATTCTTTCGCCCAATTTAGTCTCACCTGCACGGGTTTTTATTATTGAGACTAAATCGTTTTGTTGATATGTTTTAAGATTATTATTTTTCATATTATATCTGTTACACGCACAGCGTGCCACGAGATTAGGTTTTAGTGTCACACATAACACAGATAAAATTTCTACTGAAATCTCCCTTTAATCATGACTTTATCAATCAAATTTTCACCGAAAGAATAGGGTAGATAGGCCAGAGATGAAATTGGTTTTGTAAAAATCAAATTAGCTAATTTTCCTTTCGTGACACTTCCAACTTGCTCGGCTACTTCCATTGCATAAGCTCCATTGATTGTTGCAGCATTAATGGCTTCTTCGGGCAACATTTTCATCTGAATACAACTCAGGGCAATCAAAAAAGGTATATTTCCACTTGGTGAAGAACCAGGATTAAAATCACTTGCTAAGGCTAGAGCAATATTGGCACCAAGCATTTGTCGAGCGGGAGGATATTGCATTCGCAAGAAAAAAGCTGCCGATGGTAGAAGTGTGCCAATAGTATTTGAATTACTCAAGCACGCAATTTCTTCTTCGCCCATTGTTTCCAGATGGTCAACTGTAATTGCTTGGTGTTTTACGCCCACTTGTACACCGCCAGAAAGGTTTAGTTGATTGGCATGGATTTTAGGTTTTAGCCCATATTTATAGCCTGCTTCTAAAATTTGTTCGGTTTCAACTACTGAAAAGAAACCTTCTTCGCAGAAAACATCTATATAATCAGCCAGTTTTTCAGAAGCGACAATTGGTAGCATTTCATCAATAATTTGCCGAATGTATCCTTGATGATTTTCCTTAAAGCTTTGAGGATAAGTATGTGCCGCTAAGAAAGTAGATTTTATTAGTAATGGCGATTTTTCTTTGATTTGTTGAATCACACGCAACATTTTTAGCTCACCCGATACACTCAACCCATAGCCACTTTTGATTTCGATGGCTCCTGTACCGATATTTTTTATTGCTTCCAAGCGTTGCCAAGCTTGCTCCAACAACTCGCTTTCAGAGGTTTCGGCAATTCGGTTTGCTGAGTTTAAAATTCCACCGCCCTTTTTAGCAATTTCGGCATAGCTTACACCTTTAATTTTATCAATAAATTCATTTTCTCGACTTCCTGCATAAACAATATGTGTGTGTGAATCGCACCATGTGGGTAATACGAAAGCCCCTTTTGCATCATAAATTTCATCCGTTTCGTTGCTCAAATCCAATGCTTGCATCAAACCATAATTCACAATTTCCTCTCCCTCGATTTTCAAAAAGGCATTTTCGAGCAGTGGCAAATCAGCCATTTCCGCACCTCGTAGCAAGTGAGTTTTTTCTCTGACCCCAATGAGTTGTTTTATGTTGATGATTAGCATTTTTGTGTCTTTTAATTTTAGTAGAGACAAAGCATGCCTTGTCTCTACAGCAATAAAAATTTGGGACAATTTTAATTGCAAAAATTGATTGTAAACAAAGAATTATGAAAGTCTTTCCTTCAAATCTAAACGATTTTTTCGAGCTACATCTTTAGCAATATCATAGCCCGCATCTGCATGGCGAATAACACCCATTGCGGGGTCATTATGTAAAACTCTTTTGAGTCTTTTTTCTGCATCAGAAGTGCCATCAGCGACGATAACCATTCCCGCATGAATGGAGTAACCCATTCCCACGCCGCCACCATGATGCAGCGAAACCCAACTTGCACCACCCGCGGTATTGATGAGTGAGTTGAGCACTGGCCAGTCGGCAACGGCATCAGAGCCATCGAGCATGGCTTCTGTTTCTCGGTTTGGCGAAGCTACTGAACCTGTATCAAGGTGGTCGCGACCGATGACGATTGGTGCTTTAACTTTACCAGTTCGTACTAATTCATTGAATGCTAATCCTGCTTTTTCTCTTTCTCCTTGGCCAAGCCAGCAAATTCTAGCAGGTAATCCTTGGAAAGCGATTCGTTCTTGAGCCATCGTTATCCATCGTTTCAATGATTCATTTTCTGGGAAAAGCGAAAGAATGAGTTCATCCGTTACTTTTATATCTTCGGGGTCGCCTGAGAGTGCTGCCCAACGAAAAGGCCCTTTTCCTTCACAGAAAAGTGGACGAATATAGGCAGGTACAAAACCCGGAAAATCGAAAGCATTTTTTAGTCCTTGTTCGTAGGCACGTCCACGCAAATTATTGCCATAATCGAAAGTGATTGCTCCTTTTTGCTGCAATTCGAGCATCAACTCTACGTGCAAACGCATCGAACGATTGGCCATTTCAAGGTATTGAGCTGGATTTGTTTCACGCAATACACTGGCTTGTTCTTGCGAAATTTCATGCGGGAAATAGCCAATAATTGGGTCGTGAGCCGAGGTTTGGTCGGTTAAAATATCGGGTACTAAATTCCGTTCGATGCAACGCTGGAGCAAATGAATAATATTACATTTTACGCCAATAGAAATAGCTTCACCATTGTTTTTTGCCTCAATAGCACGGTCGATGGCCTCATCGATATCGGTAAAATAAATATCCAAATAGCGAGTTTCTATACGTTTTAAAATTCGCCATTCTTCTACTTCAGCTACTAAACATACACCATCATTCATCGTAACGGCCAAAGGTTGAGCTCCGCCCATTCCGCCCAAACCTGCGGTGATTGAAAGTGTATTTTTTAGTGTGTTGTTGAAATGTTTTTTTCCAATGGCCGAAAAAGTTTCGTAAGTACCTTGTACGATGCCTTGTGAACCAATGTAAATCCATGAGCCAGCGGTCATTTGGCCGTACATCATTAATCCTTTTTGCTCAAGTTCGCTGAAATGCTCCCAAGTAGCCCATTTCGGAACGAGCTGAGAATTTGAAATCAAAACTCTTGGGGCATCTTTGTGCGTAGGTAAAATTCCCACGGGTTTGCCCGACTGAATAAGCAAGGTTTCATCTTCTTCTAAAGCCCTTAAAGCCTTGATTATCAGATCTAATGATTCGATATTTCGAGCAGCTTTTCCACGGCCACCATAAACAATTAAGTCTTCTGGGCGTTCTGCCACTTCGGGGTCAAGGTTGTTGAGCAACATTCTTAATGCTGCTTCTTGAATCCAGCCTTTGCAAGTGAGCGTGTTGCCAGTTGGTGTTTTATATTTTTTGAAATCGTAGGTTTTTTCGATGGTTTGCATACATGTAATAGATAAAAATAATTAATAGTATTTACATCCCCCTGCCCCCTTCAAAGGGGGAATTTTATTCTCGCTTAATAATTTTCCCTTTGAAGTGGGCAGGGGGATGTCTTATTTAGATAAAATCAAATTTTAATTTCTTTCAAAAACTCCACCGCCAGTTTCATGTCATTGTGTAGTACTCTGTCGGCTTCGTTGAAAGGTACTTTTCTGCGAAAATCTTCATAAAATTGCTCTATGAAAGCAGAGCTTCTGAGCGGTCGTCGGTAAGCCAACGCTTGGGTTGCAGTAAGTAATTCTATCGCCAAAATTCGTTCTACATTGTTGAGTACTCGTAAACATTTGGTGGCGGCATTAGCACCCATACTCACGTGGTCTTCTTGCCCATTTGACGAAACAATCGAGTCGATACTTGCGGGGGTGCAAAGTTGTTTGTTTTCGCTTACGATTCCTGCGGCAGTATATTGAGGAATCATCAAGCCTGAATTTAATCCCGAGTTTTTGACTAAAAAAAGTGGCAAACCTCGTTGTCCCGAAAGTAATTGATAGGTGCGTCGTTCGGAAATACTACCAATTTCAGCCATCGAAATAGCCATTAAATCGAAAGCAATGGCAAGAGGTTGTCCATGAAAATTTCCTCCCGAAAGAATCAAATCATCATCAGGGAAAATATTCGGATTATCGGTCACTGCATTGATTTCCTGCAAGAAAGTTTTCTCTATAAATTCCATCGAATCTTTACTTGCTCCGTGTACTTGTGGAATACAACGGAATGAGTAAGGGTCTTGTACTTGGTTTTTAGTTTGTTGAGCTATTGAACTATCTGATAGATAGTTGAGTATAGTTTTTGCCGTGAAAACTTGTCCGTTATGTGGTCGAATCGAATGGATTTTTGGGTGAAATGGCTGTAACGAACAATCAAAAGCATCAATGGAAATGGCCGAAATTAAATCGGCTAATTTTAATAACTTCTGTGCTTTTAAAACCCCATGAATACCGAAGGCCGTCATGAATTGTGTGCCATTGATTAAAGCAATCCCTTCTTTGCTTTGTAGTTCGATTGGCTGCCAACCAAAATCTGATAATACTTTCTGAGCGGGTAGCTTTCTCCCTTTAAAATATACTTCTCCTAAACCAATGAGTGGCAATGCCAAATGTGAAAGTGGAGAGAGGTCGCCCGAGGCTCCGAGTGACCCTTGACTATAAATAACAGGCGTAATATCGTAGTTATAAAAATCAATTAATCGTTGAACGGTTTGTTCTTGTACACCCGAATGACCGTAGGCAAGCGACTGGATTTTCAAGAAAAGCATCCATTTAACAATTTCTTTTGGTACTTCATCGCCCATACCGCAAGCGTGCGACTGCAGCAGATTATATTGCAGTTGGGCAATTTGTGTTTTATCAATCGCTACATTTTGTAGAAACCCAAATCCAGTATTGATGCCATAAAAAAGGCTATCACTTTGCTGAATTTTTTTGTCGAGAAAGTGTCGACAATGGTTGATTCGTTGGCGTGCATTTTCCGAAAGTATAAGGTCTTGGCTGTGTGTGGAAATTTCTTGTAAAGTATGAATGTCAAGCCAATCAGAATCGATTTGGTGCGATATTTTGTCGATGATAGTTGTTAGCATAAACGAGCTTTATTTTTCAACAAAATTCGAGCTTCTAATTAATAATAAAAAATAGTATTTTTGTATTTAATTAATCAATATAAATGATTAAATATAAAGTAAACATGACCATAAAGTGGTCAAACATGAATAGCCACGACTCTCAAGGAGTCGGAACTTTTAAAAAAACAACAAAACATTTTAATCTCACCTGCTGACATAGTATTTTAAGGAAACTATTTAGTTTTACACAACAAAAAAATAGAAGCAATATCTAATAAATGACAAGAACAGCTAAGAATATCAATAAAAAGCCCGATGTAGTGTTGATTGGAGCAGGAATTATGAGTGCCACACTCGGAATTATGCTCAAAGAGTTTCAGCCAGACCTCACAATTGAGGTTTTTGAACGATTAGATTTTGTGGCTGGTGAAAGTTCGGATGCGTGGAATAATGCAGGAACTGGGCATTCAGCACTTTGTGAATTAAACTATACGCCTGAGCTCGAAGATGGTTCGATTGACTGCAAAAAAGCAGTTGCTATTGATGAATCATTTGAATGTTCTCGTCAATTTTGGGCTTTTTTAGTAGAGAAAGGCATTGTTAAATCACCTGAAAGCTTTATTCGAAGCATTCCGCACATGAGTTTTGTTTGGGGCGAAGAAAGTGTAGAATATCTTAGAAAACGCCACGCTGCACTCACAAAATATCATCCATTTAAGAGTATGCAATATTCAGAAAATCATGCACAACTGAAAGAATGGATGCCAATTGTGATGGAAGACCGTGACCCCAATCAGCATGTAGCCGCTACTAAAATGGATATTGGTACGGATGTGAATTTTGGAGCATTGACTCGGGCCTTGCTCGACTATTTAGATGGGTTGAATGGTGTTAATATTCATTTGCACCAAGAAGTAGAAGATATTGAACGAGAAGATGATGAGAAAAAATGGACGATTGAGGTAAAAAATTTAGATACCAATGAAGAAACGGAGATAAAAGCCAAATTTGTGTTTATCGGAGCGGGTGGAGGCTCATTGCATTTGCTCGAAAAGGCCGATATTCCCGAAGGAAAAGGCTTGGGTGGCTTTCCTGTGAGCGGACAATGGTTGAAATGTATTAATCCAGAGATTATTCAACGTCATCATGCCAAAGTATATGGCAAGGCTTCGGTAGGAGCTCCACCGATGTCGGTTCCGCACCTCGACTCTCGTATGATTGATGGCGAAAAAGCTTTACTTTTTGGGCCTTATGCTGGTTTTTCGACAAAATTCTTGAAAAATGGGTCGTATTTCGATTTGCCGACTTCCATCAAGTGGTCGAATCTGATTCCGATGATTTCGGCAGGTTTAGATAATATTCCGCTAACCAAATATTTGATTCACGAAGTGATGCAGTCGGAGGAGGCAAAATTAGAGGCTCTTCGAAATTTTATGCCAACTGCCCAAATGGAAGACTGGGAATTGGAGATTGCCGGACAACGGGTGCAGGTAATCAAGCAAGACGATGAACACGGTGGTGTTTTGGAATTTGGCACAGAAATAGTAAGTGCTGCCGATGGCTCATTGGCTGCTTTGTTGGGGGCTTCGCCAGGAGCTTCAACCTCGGTTTCGATTATGCTTAATGTCATTAAGAAGTGTTTTCCAGCACAAATGCAATCAGATGAATGGCAAAAGAAAGTCAAAGAAATGATTCCTTCATACGGCCACCCATTGGTTGAGAATCCTGCCTTGTGTGATGAAATAAGAGCATGGACAAGTAAGGTTTTAAAATTGAATGCGTAATTGAAAAATGGAACTCCGACAACTCCGTTATTTTTTGATGCTTGCTCAAGAATTGCACTTCAAGCGTGCAGCTGATAAACTATTTATTGTTCAACCAGCACTTACGAAACAAATCCAAGATTTAGAGGCCGAATTGGGTGTTTGTTTGTTTGAACGCAACAAACGAAATGTGAAACTTTCAGTGGCAGGCGAATTTTTCAAACAAGAAATAACGCAGTTGTTTGAGCATTTAGAAAAGTCTAAAAATGAAGTAAAGCAAGTTGAATCAGGGCAAAAGGGTGAGTTGAAAATTGGCTATGTAGGTTCGTGTATTCACACTTTTTTGCCCGATTTACTTGGAAAACTACACGGTAAATACCCCGAAATTCATACGTATTTATCAGAAATGACCTCGGCTTTGCAGTTATTGGCTGTTCAAAAAGGCGAACTCGACATTGCTTTCTTGAGAAATCCTCCTCCCAATAAGCGTTTTCAACAACGCATTGTTTTTCAAGAAAACTTTGCTTTGGTTTTGCCAAAAAATCATTGGCTTGATTCATCGAATTTTCAATCCATCTCACAAGTTGCCAACGAAAAATTTATTCTTCCCACTAAAACTGATGGCGAAATTTACCATAACCTTCAATGGAGTATTTGTGAAGATGCTGGTTTTACACCGCAAATTTCGCATGAAACCGTACACGGTTATACTACCTTGAAATTGGTAGAAAATAATTTGGGTATTTCGCTCATTCCGATTTCGTTTGAACGAGTAACCAACGCTGCCATTAAATTTATTGAACTACGAGATATTCCTCAAAAAGCAGAAATTACTGCCCTGTGGAATTCTCAAAATCCGAATCCAAGTTTGAGGCGATTTTTGGAGGTTGTATAGGAAGAATATTTTCATTGCCGTCTGCTTTAGCTGACGGAAAATAATATAAATTCGAACCATAGCTCAAATCTAATAATGCCTGCGAAAGAGGAAAAATTTTATAAATTCAATAGCTAATGCAGATTGCATGGTAATGAATTGCAACTAAGATTTTAATTCATGGCGAAGTTTAGGCTATTTATTTATTCAAAAATATTTGAGTGAAATAGATATATCCATCATTTCGTTTGACAATTCCGATACCCGTAAGGTTAAACTTTCCCTCAATATTTTTTCGATGCCCTGCACTTTGTAGCCAACGATTGACTACCTCTTGTGCTGTGAATTTACCGTAGGCCACATTTTCAGAAATGGCGTTCGATTGTTCAATTTGGCTCATTAATCTATCGGCTCGACCTTCAAAACCATCGTGCCCAAAATCTACTCGACCATCAGCCATGGTTTTACTGTGTTTTAGTGCTTCTGCCGTAATGATTGGCATCATTTTGAGTGGTGCTAGACCTTTTCCTCTTCGATGCTGATTTACATAATCTAAAACCGATTGTTCGAGTTGGGTTTCGCCGTTAATTTGTTCGGGAGATTGTGAGCAAGCTTGATGTGAGAGTAAAATGAAAACACAAAAGGTAAAAACAAAACAGCTTTTCATCATAAAATTATCAGTACGTTTATTCTAACGTAATTCATGGGGTTTTGTATTGTTCTTTGGTCTCTTAATTTCAAAAAAATATGCTATTCTGTTGATAAATAATGCTTTACATAAGTCATACGTATAAGAACCTTGGCAGAATGATATGATTATAATGAAGTTGCGATAATCAATACGTGGTGGTATATCATCTCTTTGGGATTTTTTTGGAGAAACAAATTCTCTTTTTTATAATTATAGCAGCCTTTCAGGCTTTTTTTATCCTATGCCTTTAGTCAATGCTTTATATTCTTTCTTAAATTTTTTTAAGAATATTCTTTCTACAAACGATGATAAATTGAATTAATACTTTATTTTTATGGGTAAATGTCTGTAATTCAGCATATTCGTTTGAATACAGCCGACATCAACCTTCAATCTATTAAAATCTAATGCGTAAAACTTTTTTATTACTGAGTTTTGTGTTGCTAGGTGCGTGTGTGCACTTTGCTTCGGCACAAGCTAAAAAGCAGCCTCTGATAGTATTCGTAACTGGCGACCACGAATACAGCGGCGAATTTACTCTTCCTCTCATTGCCGCCGAACTTGAAAAAAACTACGGTTTTCGAACTAAAGTTTTGAAAGCTTATCCTAATCAAAATGCCGAGAAAAACATTCCTGGTTTAGAGGCTTTACAAGAAGCAGATTTAGCAGTTTTTTACCTCCGTTGGCGACAACTTCCTCCTGACCAACTCGAGTACATTGAAAAGTACCTTAAGTCTGCTAAACCTGTCATGGGTTTTCGTACAACCACTCATGCCTTCAACTTTCCAAAAGGTGATGCATCCGAGCGATGGAATGCCTTTGGAGAATTTGCTTTGAATGCACCTCCAGGTTGGGGTGGAAAAGCTGCTCATACACATTACGGACACGAAAGTAGTACCGATGTTTCGGTCATAGAAGCTGCTAAAAAACACCCAATTCTTACGGGTGTTGCCCCAAGTTTTCACGTACGTTCGTGGTTATATCGAGTTTTACCTGATTATCCGACTAAAGGTTCAGAATGGCTTTTGATGGGAAAAGCGGTAAATCCTGATAAAGCAGCTATCGAAAACCCAGTGGCTTGGACAGGTACAAATTCTTATGGAGCAAAGATATTTACAACTACAATGGGGCATCCTGAAGATTTTCAGGTAGAGGCCTTTCAAAGACTTATTATAAATGCCATTCATTGGGAATTGAGTAAACCTGTTCCGAAAAAGTGGAAAGGTAAAATAGATATTAATGTGCCCTATCGTGGCATGGTGAAATAGCTTCCCTGTGGTGGGTTCGGCTTCGCTCACCCACCGCGGCATTGTGCTATTTTTTTGGAAAGTACTGATAGCCAGTTGCTATGAGCGAAGCTCATATATTTTAAAATATTAGTACCTTAACATACCGATACCTGGTGGGTGAGCGAAGCCGAACCCCCAATTTCAACCCTTTATAAATTAAACTAATGAAACTTAACAACAAAATATTATTAACCCTATTTGTACTAACAGTTTTTCTGATTAGTGCATTTTTACCAGCACCACCCTCTGACTCCGTCAAGGTTGCGAAAAGCATGCATATATCGCTTATTGGGGGTAATCTTGGGTCGAGAATGATTAATTATGACCATTTCGAAACCGAAATGCACGTACGCTATCCTGATAGCCTTTTGTTTATCAGAAATATGTGTGATGGTGGCGATACCCCAGGGTTTCGCCCACATGCTAGTAGAAAACTTCCTTGGGCTTTTGATGGTGCTGAGAAATTTCAAACTGAATACGCTAAAAACTCTGATAGTCAAGGTTTTTTCGATACACCAGACCAATGGCTTACGCGTTTGAAGACTGATGTAATTATCGGAATGTTTGGCTACAGCGAGTCTTTTCAAGGAATTGCGGGTTTAGCCACTTTTAAGGCTGAGTTAGATGCCTTCATCAAATACACATTGAGCCAGAAATATAACGGTCAGTCAAGTCCACAATTAGTGCTTGTTTCTCCAATTGCTTTTGAAGATTTGTCAAGCAAATATGACCTACCGAATGGAGTAAAAGAAAACCAAAATTTATTACTCTATACCAACGCAATGCGTGAAGTTTCTGCTAAAAATAAGGTTTTATTTGTTGATGCCTTCACCCCTTCAAAAGCTTGGTATGCTGCTTCTACAGAGCCATTGACAATTGATGGTTCGCAACTTACAGCTGAAGGATATAAGAAGTTTGGCGTTTTCTTGACCGATAAAATTTTTGGTAAAGCTGTAGCTAAAGCCGAAGAACGTCGCCAGTTAATTTATGATGCCGTAATGGAGAAAAACTGGATGTGGCACAATGATTACAAAATTCCAAACGGTGTACACGTTTATGGTAGAAGATACAATCCTTTTGGGCCAGATAATTATCCAGCAGAAATCGAAAAGATTCGTCAAATGACCGATATTCGAGACAATGCCATTTGGTTGGCTGCCTCGAAAGGTGAAAAGATGGATGTGGCTGCTGCCGATAAAAATACTCGTACACTTCCGCCAGTAAAGACCAATTTCAATCCTGAAAAAAATGGAAGTTTAGAATACTTATACGGACAAGATGCCCTCAATAAACTAAAAGTGCCAGCGGGTTATAAAATTGAGTTATTTGCTTCTGAAAAAGAGTTTAATGATTTGGCCAATCCTGTTCAAATGTCATTTGATAATAAGGGACGTTTATGGGTGGCTACTATGCCAAGCTACCCGCACTATAAGCCGGGTGATACAAAGCCAAATGATAAAATCTTGATTTTGGAAGATACGAATAGCGATGGTAAAGCTGATAAGCAAACAGTTTTTGCTGACGGTTTACACTTACCATTAGGTTTTGAAATAGCACCAGAAGGTGTATATGTATCGCAGGGAACAAACCTTAAATTATTTACTGATACGAATGGCGATGATAAAGCTGATAAAGTAGAAATTTTGCTGAGTGGCTTTGATGACCACGATACACACCATAATAATAGTGCCTTTTGTGCTGACCCTTCGGGGGCAATTTATGGTGGTGAGGGAGTTTTCTTGCACACCAATGTAGAAACGCCTTATGGTACAGTTCGTGCAACTAATGGCGGGTTTTATCGTTATGCTCCACAATTACATAAATTATATCGAATTGCTCAATTATCAATACCAAATCCGTGGGGGATTGCTTTTGATGATTGGGGTCAACCATTTTTTGCCGAAACCTCAAGTCCTGATGTGCGTTGGATGACTCCTGGAACGGTTTTGCCCCGCTACGGCGAATACACACATAAAGGTGTTCAGTTGATTGAAAAAGACCACATGGTTCGCCCGACTTCTGGCCTTGAGTTTTTGTGGAGTCGCCATTTCCCTGATGAGGTACAAGGCGATATGCTCATCAATAATACAATCGGATTTTTAGGTACTAAGCAACATGCTATTGTAGATGATGGTACTGGTTATAAAACCAAACATCGACAAGATTTGGTGGTAAGTGAAGACCGAAATTTCCGTCCAGTAGATATGGAAATTGCACCCGATGGCTCACTTTACCTCATTGATTGGCATAATATTTTGATTGGACACATGCAACACAATGCTCGTGACCCACTTCGTGACCACGTACATGGTCGTGTGTATCGCATCACTTATCCATCAAGACCACTCGTAACGCCTGCCAAAATTGCTGGGGCGAGTGTCGAAACCTTATTAGAAAATCTCAAATTACCTGAATATAGAAGCCGTTATCGCACACGTCGTGAATTACGTGGTAGAAATGCAGCCGAGGTTTTACCAAAACTTAATCAGTGGGTAGCAAATTTAGATAAAGCAGACCCTCGTTATGAGCATCATCTTTTGGAAGCTTTGTGGGTAAGTTGGGGCTTAGATAAAGTTGACCAAAAATTACTTCGTCAGATGCTCAAAGCTAAAGATTATCATGCTCGTGCGGCAGCGGTTGAAGTGCTTCGTTTTGTTGGGCATCAAGTGCCTGACCAAGCTGCTTTATTTATGCAAGCGGTACGTGATGAAAATAGTAGAGTTCGTTTAGGAGCAATCGTAGGAGCTTCATGGTTGAGTAAAGAAAAAGCACTTCCGATTTTGGCGGAAGCTAAAAAGAAACCGATGGATGAATGGATGGTTCACGCCCACGAGACCGCTGTGGCTCATGCCAGCGGAATGGCGGTTAAACCTGTGAAAGAAATAGCTGAAAAGTCGAATCTTAAAGGAACTGATTTAGAGTTATTTAACATTGGTAAGAAAATTTATACAAAAGAAGGTTACTGCGGAACTTGTCATCAAGCAGATGGAAAAGGCTTAACGGCATCGGGTTTCCCGCCATTGGCAGGCACTACTTGGGTAACGGGCAATGAAGACCGAGCGATAAAAATTGTCTTGAAAGGGCTGATGGGTCAGATAGAGGTAAACGGTAAAAAATATGCTGGCCAAGTACCGATGACTCCATTTGAGGGTTTATTGACCGATAAAGAAATTGCAGCTGTATTGACTTACGTTCGAAATTCATTTGGTAATAATGCTCCTGCAGTTTCGCCCGAAAAAGTGAAGGTTGTTAGAGCATCAGTTTTACAACAAAAGGATATCTACAACGCATCAAAATTGCTTTCAGAGCATCCGATGGAGAAGTAAAAGTTTAAATTAAGGTTGTTTAAAAGTATTTTCATGAGAAAAATTTCGGTTAAAAATCGAGTATTTTTTATTGAAAATTTTTAGGCAACCTTTCTTCATTTATAAAGGTTTAAATATCAATACTGCTTCCTATAAAGGCTAAATGTTTGAGTATTTACAACTATAAGCATTGATTTTTTCTATTTTTGTTGAAAATAAACACGCATAAACAAATGAAAAACCTCTTAATTGGGCTTTTGGCCTTAATGATTTTTTCGTGTACCAAAAATGCCGAACAATCTTCTACTTCTGCTCCTAACAAAGATTTAGCAAAGGTTTTTGATGATTATTATGAAGAAAACCTAAAACTCTCGCCGATTTCAGCAACTAATCAAGGCGATAATCGCTATAATGATTTACTACCTAATGATATTTCGCAGGAGTTTATCGAAAAATCAAAGGCCTTTTACACGAGTTATTTAGACAAGGTAAATAAGTTCGACCGTGAATCATTGAACGATGAAGATAAGATTGCCTATGATATTTTTAAGCGAGAAATGGAGTTGCAATTGGAAGGATATAAGTTTAACGGAGAATTGATTCCATTCCAACAATTTTGGGGTTTACCGCTTACTATCGGGCAGTTGGGTAGTGGCGATGGTAGTCAGCCTTTTAAAACTGTCAAAGATTATGAAGATTGGTTGAAACGTGTATCGGCTTTTAAAGTTTGGGGCGATACGGCTGTGGTAAATTTTCGTAAAGGAATAGCCGCAGGAATAGTTTTACCAAAATCATTGGTCGTGAAAATGATTCCTCAAATGTATGATTTAGTGGTAAGCGACCCAACAAAGAGTTTATTCTACGGTCCGATTAACAAATTCCCTAAAGATTTTAGTGATGCCGATAAAACTCGTTTGACAGAAGCATATAAAAAAGCCATCATGACAGAACTTGTTCCAACGTATAAGCATTTGGGCGATTTTCTGAAAAATGAATATCTTCCAAAGGCTCGAACAAGTTCGGGTATTGATGCCCTTCCACAAGGAAAAGAACTTTATACATTTCAAGCAAAAATATGGACAACTACTGATAAAACGCCTGATGAAATTTATGAAACAGGCTTAAAAGAAGTGGCAAGAATTAGGGGAGAGATGGAGAAAGTAAAAGAGCAAGTGGGCTTTAAGGGTACGCTTGATGAGTTTTTTACTTACTTAAAAACCGATAAAAAATTCTACCCGTATAAACAACCAAATGAAGTATTGGATGCTTTTAGAGGTATTCTAACTAAAATAGAGCCGAATCTAAAAAAGATGTTCAATAAGACTCCAAAGGCCAAATTTGAGGTTCGTCAGACTGAGAAATTCCGCGAGGCCTCTGCCAGTGCAGAATATAATTCTCCGTCGGTTGATGGGTCACGTCCGGGTATATTTTATGTGCCAATTCCAGATGCTACGAAATTTAATCTGACTTCTGGTATGGAATCATTATTTTTGCACGAAGCCATTCCAGGGCATCATTATCAGAGTGCATTGCAGCAAGAAAATACCAACTTGCACAAGTTTCAACGTTTCAATTGGTATGGTGCTTATGGCGAAGGCTGGGCTTTGTATTGCGAATCTTTGGGTAAAGAATTAGGACTTTACACCGACCCTTATCAGTATATGGGTGCTTTGGGTGATGAAATTCACCGTGCAATCAGATTAGTAGTAGATGTGGCGATTCATACCAAAGGGTGGTCTCGTGAGAAAGCCATCAAGTATATGATGGATAACGAGCCTATTTCGGAGCAAGGTGCTACCGCCGAAATAGAGCGTTATATGGCCGTTCCAGGGCAAGCACTTTCTTACAAGATTGGAGCTTTGAAAATTCGAGAATTACGTGAGAAATACGAAAAACAACTTGGTTCGAAATTTAGTTTGGCTGCTTTTCACGATGAATTTTTGAAAGATGGCTGTATGCCATTGAGTGTTTTAGAAAGAAAAATGGATGCTTGGGCAGTTAAGCAAAAGTAATTATAATATCAAGTTGGCGAAGTTTATCTTCGCCAACTTGATTACTCAAAATAGCCAGTTTTTATTTCCGGATGCGGAAAAATCATTTCGAAATTACTTACTGATAAAACACTCAAAGGTTTGAGTTGTGAAATATCAGGAAAAAAGGCTGAATCTACCTCGGCCGAGACCAATTTTGCAAAAGTAGCAGAGCCCTTAGCCGGAGAATTTGTAATGTAAAGGTCGGTATTTTGTTTTTGGGCTAATTTTAAAGGAAAGAATTTTGTCGTAATCGGAAACTTGAATGAACCATTTTTGAGTCTCACCTTGAAAAAAGTCTTACCAGATACACTTACATCAAAAATGGTTTCTTGTTCGTTTGGTTTCGTGATATTAAAATCTGCCAATTCTTTTGGAATTCCCCAGTTTTTTCGACCATTATCAATGCTATCTTGACTTGAAACATATATCTTTGAAATCGAAAAAATCTTCTTTTTATCAAACTTCAACCTACCGGGCACAAACAATAACTCTCGGTATGGACCAACCTCCGAAGTTTCATAGTCAACCAACATAATCGTACCCACAAAATCGCCGTTGAATCTACTCGCTTGATAGTCAGCTAAAAATCCATGCTTTTCTACAAATGATTTCGGGAAATGATAAATAAAAATATAACCATTTCCTTTAAGTTTCCAAGGAGGCGGTGCTTGCATGTGAGTGATTGACTTGTTATGGAATATTCCTTATTAAATACTACCAACTGAAAACTTAAAAAGCTATCAAGGCTCTTGCTTGTTTTTCGAGAAGGTTTTTGTAAATATCAAATGTAAATTCTTCGCCATCAAAATGGTTCTTCATATTACCAAACTTCATGCGTAAACCCATTACATCCGTACCCATATAGCTTAAAATGTCATTCAAATGGCTAAGTCCAACTGCGTTACCCAAAACACCCGCCGAAATACCAACCAAGGCTGCTTTTTTATCATTAAAACTATCGGGGTATCTCAAACCATCAAAGAATGTTTTTAACACGCCAGGAAACGAACCATTGTATTCGGGTACAATAAAAACAAATTTTTGACTAGAATCAATAATTCTTTGAAATACATTAAACGCCTCATTTTTACCTGAATTATGGTAAAGTGCAGAAAAGGTAAAGTCGTAAGGGAGCTCTGCTAAATCAATAATTTGACTTTCTTGTCCAAGTGAGTTTAAAAGTTTTTGGTAGTGAATGCCTACCTTTTTTGAGACAGAATTATGTCGGTTAGTACCTACTATTATGGTAATCATTTAATCAATAAATAGTGAAAAGTGTATTAAATAAAGTTTTTTATTTGCTTTTATTTAGCTAACAAAAAATAAAATAAAATGTTCATCTATCAAAATATGTATCTTTGTAAAAAAGATTCAAACACATGTTTAAAAGTACTTTAGATAAGTTCAGAACTATTGCTTTTTTAGAAGGTTGCTCATTTATACTTTTTGGTATTACGATGCCTCTCAAATATAAGCTTGATATGCCCAAACCCAATTATTTTGTGGGTATGGCTCATGGCATACTTTTTATTGCTTATGTGGTGCTTTTAGTTCTTGTGGTGCTTCAATACAAATGGCCACTCAAAAAGGCTTTTCTAGCATTTTTGGTTTCTTTTATACCTTTTGGTACTTTCTACGCCGATAAAAAACTATTTCGTGAATAAATATACTCCGAAAATGGAATTTATGTGTCCAATTTAATGGTATTTGTTGTTTATTTAGGCTCAAAATTGATTTTATAAGATTGATGCTTAAGCTGATTGGCTTTAGTTTTTACTATTTCTTTAGCTAAAGTCAGAGTAGATGTTTTTTTACTAAAGATTAGATAAGCTAAAAACTTGTCGTACTAGATTATGATATGATACAACACGAAGCGAAAATCTTTCTTTCTGCTCAACGTCCTAAAACCGAACTTTCATGGTTTCGGAGCTTTCATAGTTTTAATTATGCAGACCTTTATAAACAGCCTATTGGTAGTCTTAAAGTATTGAATGATAATACTTTATCCGCAGGAAAAGGGCTTAAAACGCAAATTGAAAAATCAACGGAGGTCTTAATTATTCCTTTAGTTGGAGGTGTAGAATTTAAAAATAGTACGGGCTACCATGATTTTCTAGAAACAGGAAAAGTACAAATATTCTTGGCCCAAGCAGGCACGGAATATGAAGTGTTTAACCCTTATGAAACAGAACTGATTAATTATTTGGAAGTGTTGATTGAGAAAGAGCAAGTAATAGAAACATCGACTACATCAGCTATCATTGACACTGAAAAATGCAATGAATTATTATTGATTTTTTACTCGCCACAGCAAGATGCACTGGTAAGTTTTGGGAAATATTGGGGTAGAGAAGAGGGTGTTTATCAACGGCATTTTGGAAAAAGTTCGATGTATTTTTTTGTCATAGAAGGAGCTTTTGAAATAGATAACAAACTCATGGAAGCACGTGATGGCTTAGCTATTTTTGATGCCGAAGAGATTGAATTTGAAGCCCTTTCAAACAATGCAATGTTTTTGATTTTTGAGATTCCTGCTTGATTCAAAGCAAAAAGATAATATTTACCGTAAATAAAAAAACTGATACAACTTTAATAAGAGGACTTACGTCTTAGGTGTATAAGTTGAAAGTTTTGCCGTGTTTGCTTACACTATTATCTAATAAATTCTAAAATTATGAAGAGAGAAGATTTCATCAAAAAGGGCTTGGGCTCCTTAGGATTATTGGCAGTTATTCCCGCATTAAGTTCATGTATCAAAGATGAAGTAGCTGCCGATACCACAAGCAATAGCAGTAATACTATTATTAACTCTGACCCAACTGTTACACCATCTAGCTGTTCGGTTACAAATTCTGAGACTGAAGGACCCTTTCCAACGAAATCACCTTCTACGCTTGTCACGAATAATATTGTTTCAGATAGAAAAGGTACACCCTTAACAATCAAAGTATATATCAGAAATGTTAATGCTGGCTGTGCAATTATTAAAGATGCGATTGTAGATATTTGGCATTGTGATGCTGCGGGGCTCTACTCAGAATACGGCGGAACTGGTATGCAGAGTGCGAATATGACGGCTGTTCACTTTTTAAGAGGACGCCAAACCACTGATGATAATGGAATGGCAGCGTGGACGAGTATTTATCCCGGTTGGTATTCGGGAAGAGCCCCGCATATTCACGTACATGTGTATAATAGTGCAGGAAAATCATTATTAGTTACTCAAATTGCTTTCCCAGAAGATGTGAGTAAGGTTGTATATGCACAAGGCGTTTATGCAAGTCATGGCCAAGCTGATACCACAAATGCTCGTGATAATGTATTTAGTGATGGCGTGACAAACGAAATGCCAACCGTTACAGGAAGCGTTTCTACTGGGTATGTACTTGCACATACGATTTACGTTAAGGCCTAAGTTTGGTTAGTTATACATAAATATTTTTAATGGTGGAATAAAATTATTTCCATCATTTTTTATAGAGTTGATACACATGGGTGGCTAATCAAAATGATAAATAATACTTCTATTCAGAACTCATAATTAATAGAGTTTTACAGTCGATTTAAGTGCTTAATTAAGAGTTTTTGTTGAAAGCTTAATTGTACTTGTGAAGACATTTGTATGACTTTGATTAAGAATGAAAAGCTGAAAAGTTACATTTTTCTAATACAAATACACTTATCAATCATTTTCTAAAAATCCTTATAAATTTAAGGTCTTACTTGGCTAACTAATTTATTTTCAGGTTTTTTACTCGAAATACCCATTGGTAATTCCTTCACTTCTTTACGCTTAAAGAGTGTATTAAAATTACGGGTGTGTTGTAGGCTTACACCATTGACAGATACGTTGCTATTGAAGTTATAATAGTAGTTAGGAACACTGCGGCTGTAAGCTTTCAACCTCCATGAACCCTCTTCGTTAAGTAGCCACTCAACTTCACCGCCATAGAAATAATTGTTGGTTGTTTGACCATCGTTTTGAAGAATCGTGTTGTTGAGGCTTACTTTTACGTTATTGCCAAATTTGTAGGAGAAATTTAACTGCGTATTGTTTATCAAACTTTGGCGAAGATTATTCAAATTGCCTTTTCCGAGTTGCACGGCTACTTCCAAATTAGGGTCAATTTTTGAAGCAATATTACCTAATTGATTAGTCAGAATACCACTTACATTATCTAATAAGAGCTGAGAATCAAGGGCGTCTCTGAAGCTGTTATCATTGAAGAGTCTATTCAATGCAGTAATTCCAATGAAATTATTGTTAAGTAATTGTTCGTCATCGTGTAAACGTTGTTCGAACGCCAATACTTGCGGTTGTAGATTAAGTGGAATTCGGCGTTGATTGAACTTAATATCAAACTTTGTGGTAGGTTTCATTAGCTTATCAGTAAGCATAATCGAAGCCACAACAGGGTATAGGGTGTTTAATTCGGCCGAATTCGTTGTTGTATTACTTACAATTCCGTTGAGTGAAATATTTGCGGTATAACTAGCTCCGATATTGATATCGGCATCATAAGGGTCTCCGCTCCACAGAATTTTACTACCATCAGCAATATCAAATTTGCGGAGTTTTGAGATATTCTGCAAGCTAAAATCATACTTTCCACTTTTAATTGTATAAGGCCCCGACATTGAAAATTCACCACGAGTATCATATACGATACTAATATTTCCGTTGCCTACGGCATTGAGTTGGTCTTGATTCGTACGGTCGAAGATAACAATACACTCGGCGTCAGGCGTGAGCGTAAAATTGAAAGCCATTTTTAGACTCCCTGCTTCTCGACTAATAACAGTATCTTTTTTAGCACCAGTATTTTCAACTTTATTGATATTACGACTAATAAACTTAATGCCTTGTTCTTCAGTATTTACGGTGGTTTCACCATCAAGAGGAATCGTAATTTTAGTGCCTTTTTTACTTGTTAAATCACCTGTGATATTGACATTTACAAAGTCTCCTGTAATGTGTAAATCTCCAGTGGCGATACCTGTTCCGTAAAAATCTTCGTTATCTTTGATAGTTGTATTCATGATTTTGAAACCATCTCTATCTTTAATGTAAGCATGGATTCCCAGCATGAAATTACCACCACCACCATTAAAAATACCCCCTTCGAGGTCTGCTTCGTTGCCATTGGCATCACGAACTTTAAAGCCTTTTGCTGCTACAAATCCTTCTTCGTTGAAATTGAGTTGATCATCAAAATACAAATACGAATTTAATTCATTGATTCTTAAAACGCCTTTTTCAAAGTCTACACTTCCTCTAATGATTGGGTCTTTGGCTGTGCCTCTAACTGTAAGCGTACCCGTGGCGTAGCCATCAATTTTCGAGAAAATGTCATCAACAAATGATTCGAAAATCTCTAAATTGGTTTTCTTTAAAGTGGCTTTTAGATTTAGAGGATTGTAATCATCTTTGGGGTCGTAAGTGCCAGAAACTCTAAAAATCTCATTGTTGAGCCGAACAATATTGCCGTTGATATTAAGGCGTTGTCTGAGATTATCCCAAAGAGCTTCGCTGGCAATATTTCCAATCAAAATATTCTTATAATTAAGCTCATCAATGCCTAAATTGCTAGTGATAATGGCATCATCATAGATATCACGCATGGTTAATTTTCCATTAACGATACCTTTAAGGTCTAGATTAGTAAGGGGTTTTAGTGTATGTAAATCAAAATTACGAACTTCTATGTAAGATTCAACCGTAGAATCCTGTGAGAACGAACCATTTAACGATATACTTTGGTTATGGCTCGAAACAGCTACGTCTTCGAAGCAAACTTCATCTTGATGAATATTGATTAAGTTATTTTTACCTAACATCCATTGGCTCCCAAGTAGGTCGAGTTTGGTATTTTTGGGGTTGAATGTAATGTCTAAACCTTCTGATAAAAATGTAAGCTTTCCGTAAGCTTGGGCTTTGTTCGGACTATTTTGTTGCTTGATTTTTCCATCAAATTCAATGATATTTCCTTGCCCCCACGTACCTGTTACTTCAATTTTCTCCGTTGGAGTCAAATCAGCTAATTTTTGTGTAGCCGAATTGAAAATTAGAGAAGTTAAAATCTTAGGCGAATTAGCTTCTTTTGAAGTATTGAAATCAACTTCATTGCCATAAAATGCCAACGAACCGTGGCGAAGCGTATCAATTTTTCCTGAAAGCGAAAGTTCAGCCGTATTTCTTACATTAAAACTACCACCGAGTTCAGTTCCGTGTGAGATATATAAATCGGGATAGAAATAGGCAAAAAAGGGCTCAGGCTTCTTAAAAGTTATTAAGTAGTCGAGTTTGTATTTATCGTTGATATCAGCATAGGGCTTTTGAGCGTAATAATTTAATCTGGTTTGCTCTTTATCATAAAAGTACTGCACATATTCTTTCGAAAGACGAGACAAATCACTTATTACCTTACTCGGAGTGAATATACCCGATATATCTACATTGAAAAACTCAGAAAGTAAACTTATCTGGCGTGCGTCGTTGCTTAAGGTCGATGTAAGGAAAAGAGAGTCGATACCCAATTGGCGTTTATCATATTGCAAAACAGTGTTTAGTAATTTAGCCTCCCCAAGCCAATTATCTAGCTCATTGCCTTGAAAGTTTAGGTTTATTTCCGAGCGAAGCTTTACATCATTTTTGGAGTAACCAAGTGGTCTAAGATTGGCATTTTGCACAATTCCGTGAATATCAAATTTATTAAGGGCTTTGGCAAAATCTACTTTTCCACTTACATTAAAAGTGAGATTGGTATCTTTTACGCTCACTTTCCCATCAAAAAGCGATTGGCTCATGGTTCCATCGACATAGATATTTTTGAAATCATAGCCATTGAAACCAATGCGGTCAACCTTGCCATCAAAATCAAGTGCGGCATCTTTAATGGTAAAGCCTTTACCTTTAATTTTTCCAGCAAACGATAATTTTTGTAAATAATCAGACTGTTCTACGAATCTACCTAAATCAAAATTTTCAACGGCAATTACACCATCATACGTTGGTAAAGTTTTTGTATTTTCGGGTATTTTCATTTTGATTTTTCCCGAAACATTTCCCATAGCTGATTTAAAAATAGCATCTGTTTCAAAATCGTTGTAAACGCCTTTGAAGTTTCCGGCAAAATTTACTACTCCAAATTTTTGTACATGAGCATTGTAGAGCGAATCACCTACGTATTGGCGGGCATCAGTGGCATCTATTTGACTGAGCTTCCAATCTAAAATCATGTCTGCTTTATATAAATCAGGCAAGTGTTTGAAGGCTATATCACCATCTAAAAAACTATTCTTGCCAAACTTTAGGTTAAAATCCTTTACCCGAAAATTGTGAACAGTACCGAGAAAATTACCATTTAGCAGGTAATTTTCTCGGTATTGATACATGTCAGTAGCGAATCTTCCTAGGTCTTGTGCATCAATCTCACAATCTCTTAAGTTGCCTATCATCACAACCTTTTCATTGAAGTCACTAAAGTCTCGTGGACTGTCATATTCAAAATGAACCGAATTTCGAAGTGTTGAATTATTGATTTTGGCAAATAAATTATCAAATCGCATTGACTTCCTCGAATAGAAGAAACTTGTATTCAGTTGTTTGATTGTTAAATCACTACGGCGTTCTACGCCTTCCATGTTTTTCAAACCAAAAGTAATGGTATCACCCATAATGAAGAAATTCTTGATATTTCCTCTTATGTTATTGACAGTGAAGTTGTTATAATCGAACTCTTCTTTCGGGAAGCGTGCTTCTTCGGGGTCAGCTAAGGTAAAAGTGCCATCTTGAATATAGGCTTCATCAATGGTAAAAGGCGTATTGTGCTCACCCTTCAAGCGATTCGTTGTATCAGTAGGGGCTGTTAACTCTTCAATTCTTGCAATCCATTTATCAATGTTCAAATCTCCATCTGGTTCGTAAATAAGTTTAACCCTCGGATTACGAATCATCACGTAATCAAGGTTATTATCGAAAGTCAGAATTTTTTCCCAGCTAAAGTCAAAATTGGTTTTGCAGTTCACATAAAGTTCTTTCACAAATATCATTTCACGATTTTTTTGGTCGTAAATGGTGATATTTTCTAGAGTAATTTCATCAAACCAAGTCAATCTAGCTTTTTCTATAGTAACTTTCGAGCCTAATTTTTTTGATAATAATTCGGTTGCTTTACGCAGCGTAGAGGTTTGAAACTGAGGTAATTGCATGGCATAAAATACCAAGCCAAAACCCATCAAAAAAAGGAAGAGTAAAGTTCTAATAACACGCTTAGCATAGTAAGCCCATACCAAACTAAGCATTAGAATTCCGATAAGAATAAGTAAACTTTTGGGTACTGGCATAAACACCAACAAGCCACTCATCATGGCTACAACCATGAGAGAGATGAGTGTAATGGTGAATATTTTAATGATTTTACCCATTTTTGTAGGACAGGTTTGCAACCTGTCAACTGCAATTTATTTAAGCACAATTCAGAGAAATGTGTTGTAAATAGTGTTAATTTTGTATTTTAAGAACAGAATCTAACTTGTAAATCTTGAATATTTTAGCAATTGAATCATCGTGCGACGATACGTCGGCGGCTATTATTTCTAACGGCAAAATTCAGTCTAACATTGTGGCTGGACAGCTAATTCATGAACTTTATGGAGGTGTAGTACCTGAGCTGGCGTCCCGAGCTCATCAGCAGCACATTGTTCGAGTAGTTGATAAAGCCATACAAGTTGCGAATATAACAAAAAAAGACCTAAATGCCATAGCTTTTACGCGTGGTCCTGGGCTTTTAGGCTCATTGTTGGTGGGAACCTCATTTGCGAAGGCCATGGCTTTAGCTTTAGGCATACCTTTAATTGAGGTAAATCACATGCAAGCCCATGTATTAGCACACTTTATTGATGAGCCTCGTCCTGCTTTTCCATTTCTGTGTTTGACCGTAAGCGGAGGACATACACAAATTGTTTTAATTAAAGATGTGGATAAAATGGAAATTCTCGGCGAAACACAAGATGACGCCGTAGGAGAAGCATTTGATAAGACTGCCAAACTTTTAGGTTTACCTTATCCAGGAGGGCCATTAGTTGATAAACACGCTCAGTTAGGCAATCATTTAGCTTATGAATTCCCTTTGGCAGAAATGCCCCAGTATAATTTTTCGTTTAGCGGGATAAAGACTTCAATTTTGTATTTTCTTAAGAAAAGAGTTGAGGAGAATCCGAATTTTGTGGCAGAAAATATCAATGATATTTGTGCAAGTGTGCAGCATACGTTGGTGCGAATGGTATTACAAAAGCTTCGTCGTGCGGCACGTGATTTGAAGATAAGAGAAGTGGCTATTGCGGGTGGTGTATCGGCTAATTCTGGACTTAGAAAAGCTTTATTTGAGATGGGTGAAAAAGAAGGCTGGAATGTGTATATTCCTGATTTTCAATACTGTACAGATAATGCTGGGATGATTGCTATGGCAGCACATTTCAAATACCAAAAAGGAGATTTTTCGAGCCAAGAAGTTAGCCCGCTCCCGAGAATGGAGTGGGGGGGATAAGTCTTTTAAAAAATAAAAAGGATAGGGTCTTCAAACCCTATCCTTTTTGTTTTTTCTATTCAAATTTCTCAGAAACTCCTCAAACCACTTATATAAGTAATACCACCCAAAGCACGCATTTGGCGAGTGATGGCATTCGTACGGCGATTGACATAAGGCCCAGGTTTAGCAGCTGACCATTTTCTTGGACTCGGTAAAACGGCTGCAATTCGAGCAGCTTCTTGGCGAGAAAGATTTTTGGCAGAAGTATTGAAAAAGCGTTGCGAAGCCTCCTCAACACCGAAAGTCATATCTCCCATTTCTGCTACATTGAGATAAACTTCTAATATTCGTTGTTTCCCCCAAATTAGTTCGATTAAAACAGTAAAGTAAACTTCAAATACTTTTCTAATATAACTCCTTGATTGCCATAGAAATACGTTTTTGGCAACTTGCTGAGAAAGTGTACTTGCTCCACGCAGTTTTTTGCCTTTGAGGTTTTTAGTAAAAGCATTGCTCATGGCCTCAAAATCGAATCCATTGTGCTCTGGAAAAAGTTGGTCTTCAGCAGCCACTACTGCCAAAGGTGCTTCTTTCGATATTTCATCGTAAGATACCCAATCGTAGTGAATTTCACTATCTTTTCCCTCTTCAATAGCCTCCATTTTGCGAGAAATCATGGTGGAGGTTACGGGTATTGGAACAAATTTGTAAACAACTACTAGACCTAAAGAAATAATAAAAAAATAAAGAAGTGTCTTTAATACCAATCGCTTGAGCTTACTTTTCCAGTTACTGCTCTTTTTCTTCGAAATAGGTCCTTCGGTTGATTTATTATTTTTAGTTCTGAATGTATTTTTTCCTCCTCTTGGGTCTTTGCTCATAGCTTCAGTATATAAAAAATAGGTTCGAATGTTTCGATAATGAATATGTTTAAAATTAAGGCATTATTTATGCCAAAATTTAGTACAAAAGTCGGAAAGAATTTTATTTCATACAAACCATTTTCCTTCAGCCACTACTTTAACTTTTCCGCCAACTTCTAAGTTGAAGTCATTTTGGGCATTTATTTCCCCTCGAATTCTAATCAAAGAAGGTCGATTCATTTCATAACCTTGCTCTACTCGATAGTTGATTTTATCAGATTCGTATTGCAGTAAATAAGCTAATAAACAAGCGTTGGCACTACCCGTGGCGGCATCTTCAACTACTTTGTCGTTTTCGTAGCAAAACATCCTTGCATGGAGTTGATTATCAGTGTTTTCTGTTTCACGAGTATATAGAAAGAAGGCCGTCGTAAGACCATCAGTTGCATTCGTTTTGAAGAGTTGGTGTTTTATTAACCAATTTTTTACAGTTTCCTCTTGAAACTTAACTTGTTTTATTGCCTCTAAATTTTGAACAGCAATAATGAGATAAGGCAAACCAGTTGAAACTAATTGAATAGGCATGTTTTGGTCAAGGGCTGACTGCTCTAACCCTAAAATCGAAGCAATTGAAGTATCAAATTGTTTACCAAAGAATGGATTTGAAATTTTTAACCAAAGTGAGTCAGCTTCTCGAATAACAGGTACTTGCCCGACCTTGAGGTTAAGAGTAATCTTATCTTGAAGTGTTTTTTTTGCTAAAATATAAGCTGTTCCTAAGGTAGGATGCCCAGCAAACGGCACTTCATATTCAGGAGTGAAAATTCTTACGTCAAAACCACCGTTTTTCTTTTCATCAGAAATGATAAATGTTGTTTCTTGAAAATTAATTTCACGGGCAATTTGAAGCATCTTTTCTTCTGATAAAATGCCCGTGTTCTCAAATACAGCTAGTTGATTACCTTGGTATTTTTCTTCAGCAAAAACATCAACAATATGAAACGTGATTTGCTTCATTTTTTTGAAAATATTCTTTCGAATGGACGAAGGTTTTGTCCAACAAAATCGTGCGGAAATTTATCTTCTTCAGGTAATCCAACTGGAAGGTTTTCATCGTCTGATGGCCAGTAGTTTGTGCCAAAAATAAAGTCCCAAATACTGAGTGTAATGCCATAATTAAAGCCATAAGGATGACTTTCTGGCAAATATTTAGCATGGTGCCAAAGGTGCATTTGCGGGCCATTAAATAAGTATCTGAAGGGACCAAGGTTGATTTTTAAATTGGCATGTCCAAGTTGGCCCGTTACTAACGTGAAAATATGAACAATGAAAAAGTCAGTCACTCCCACACCAATCATCGCAAGTGGAATATATTCGAGGCTTCTGTAGATGACATTTTCCATCCAGTGATAACGAAGGAGAGCGGCAAAGCCCATTTCTTCGGTGCTGTGATGAACCTTATGAAATTCCCACATCCAAGGTACTCTATGTAATAGGCGATGAATGCCCCATTGCATAAAGTCACGAATAATAAAAATAATAAGTAATTTAGACCAAAATGGTAGATGGCTCACATTGATTGCTACAATATTAGTAACACCGAAGAGTCGAAGAAAATCATTAAAAGCTTCTACTCCTACCATTGAAAGAGCATTATAGGCGACTAATGAAAATAAGAAGTAATTCCAGAATAGATAAAAAATATCAAGCCAAAAATCCTGGCGAATAAGAGGTTGGTTTTTTCGCCACGGAAATTTTATTTCGAGCAACCAAATAGCTAACGATGCCCCTACCAGCCAATAAAAATAGTTATGCCAACTCGGATTAAGAATTTCATTGATAAAATAATTAAAATATCCCGAATAGGCTCCTTGAATAATTTTTAGATATTTTTCCATATTGGTCAAAAAAAATAGATTTATGAACAGACATAAACCTAAACAATAACCTTAAAATATAGATTTTAGTTTTTATTTGAGTAACTAACCAATAATTTTTTACGATACATGCATCGTTTTACTGGACACACCGATGGATGCATTCTAGGTAGAAAATATTTAGTTTTTTATTGAGTACATCATCTTTCTCATAACCCCACTACTTGGATTGCATTTGCTTTTTACTCAGCGAGGGTTGTAATTAAAGATATTTTTCTTTCTATTATCTTTTTGTCATGCTCCAAATTCGGTTGTTACGAAGAAGAGTATCTAAAAAATACCTTCTAATAAAATTTAGGAGTTAATGAAGATATTTTAAATATAAATTGAAAATACAATTTTCAAAATTTTATATGATGAGAGTGTATTTGATAATGATACTTTTAAGTTAAAATATTACAACTAAATCGGAATAGTAATTAACAATTTTTATGATTACGTTTAGACATCAAAGATATGTGCACAATCACATAATCTGTAGTATTAATTTCTTTCAAAAAATTAATACTATTTCAGTAAACTTCTATGAATTAATAATCATCTGAGTAGATATTGCTGAAATGATTATGTTTGGGTGTAATGTTAAATAGGCCTCAAATTGATATATAAATCAAGTAGTACAGGTGTTGAATGGATATTCATAAAATTAACTTTTTACTTTTAAACGAAAATACGTAATTTGTAGAAAAAATAACTTTAACATGTATAAATATCTTGCTTACGGCATTCCTGTTGTTTCAACTATAGAATTAAACGCTTTTGTAGAATCAACAGGGGAAGTCGTTAAGCAGCCAATTAATGTATCAGTAGGGGATGTTCCAGATTCTTTGATTTTACCTCCTTTGGAAGTAAAACCATTTTCAACTTTTAACGAAAATGAATTCTTATATTCTGTACCCAATGTTGCACGATATTACATAAGAAATGGAAAGGAAATAATAATTGAAAAACAAGGTGGGGATTGGAGTGAGGTATTGTTGTTTTTCTATTCTAATTGTATGGCAGCCGCTTTATTTCAAAGAAATCTGATACCTTTTCATGTTTCAGGAGTCTTTATTGATGAAAATCGTGTATTACTCTTTGCTGCACCATCAAGAACAGGAAAATCTACTACATCGGTAATGCTGCAACAAAAAGGATACGCACCTTTTACTGATGATACAGCAATCTTGAGTATGGAAGGAGGGAAATGCTTTGCCCATGCATCATACCCGATGATAAGACTATGGAACAATACCATCAAAGAGCAACGAGTCTTGGATGAATCCAGCAAAGTCAATTTACGCACTGATATTGAATTAGGTAAATATGGTTTTTTGTTTCATCAAGACTTTGTTCCGCATAAAGTAGAAGTGGCAGGAATAGTGTTTTTAGAAGCAGAGGGAAGTGAAGTAAAAATCAATAAGATGAAACTTAGCCATGGCATGCAAAAATTAGGAAATAATATTTATCGTAGGCAATGGTTGAGTGGTATGAAAAAGAATGTAATTCAATTTCAACATCTTACAGGCATTATAAATACAATTCCTACATGGTTGGCTGTACGTCCTAAAGAAACACCAACTTTCGAAAGTTTTGCAGATGCAATTGAAGAACAAATTATCAATATAATTAATAAAAATGAATTGTTAGTTCAGTAGAAAAATGGATAAGATTTCTATTAAAAAGCAAATTGTTTGGATGGCATCTTATCCAAAGTCGGGCAATACTTGGTTTCGTTCTTTTCTTACCGCACTTTTTAATGAAAGGGAGTTAGATTTAAATCAAATGGCTACTGATGGGATATTTTCGGCAAAAAACAATTTAGAACGAATCCTAGATATTAATGCTGATTATTTGAGTCATTGCCAAATTGAGCAGTTTCAACGTATAGCATTCGAACACTTATCCGATAAAAGTAAAAAACTACTTTACATAAAAATTCATGATGCTTTTACATTTTCAGAAAATGATAACCAGCCGCTTATTCCTGAAAGTAGAACAAAAGTAGCCATATATATCGTTAGAAATCCACTTGATGTAGCATTATCATTGGCTAATCATATTGGGAAGCCAGTGGAGAAAGCTATTAAAAATTATTTGATAAACCCAACAGGATATTTTGGTAGTTTGGAGAGTTTGCCCAATAGCCAATTTTATCAACCGCTTGGCACATGGTCAATGCACGTAGAAAGTTGGCTAACGAAACCCAAATTTCCTGTCCATTTCATGCGATATGAAGATATGATAACAAAACCATTTGAAACCTTCAAAAGTGCAGTAGAAGCAATTGGACTTTCAGTGAGTGATGAACAAATAAAATTTGCAATTGACGAAACACAATTTGAAAAATTACAAAAAAAAGAACAAGAAAAAGGATTTAAAGAAAAACCGATTCCGACATCAAATTTCTTTTTTAAGGGGCAAGTAGGCCGGTGGAAGGATGAGTTAAATACCAAACAAATTGATAAAGTAAGACTAATTAACGAGCCAATGATGCGAAGATTTGGTTATTGGTAATTAAATAGATATATATAATTTAAACATTAATAAAATCAAATGAAAACACAAGAAGAAATACCTGAAATCACAATTAATAAAGTTGATAAAAAAACTTGGATAGAGCCAACTATGGAAATTTTAGAAATAGAAAAGAATTTTACAATTGATTTGCATGCAACTGTTGCTTCTTAAGAAAAACGTCAGTTAGCTATTAATTACTTTAGGTTGAAAAGAGTTGCATAATTTACTCTTAAAATCGTAAGTCATTTATTATTAAAAACTTAGAGTTTTTTATTTATAGAAGTATAATATTTTGAAAAAATATATATACATTTACATAAAATTTTACTAATATTTATGGAAAATAATACAGAAAAAAAAGAGCTTGAGCAAAGCCCCAAAAAAGAGTGGATAAGCCCAGAAATGAATGAAATAGATTTAAATTCTGGTTCGATAAAAGGAAATGAACTATTAGCTTACAGACTCTCTTAAGTTTAATAAAATCAATGGCTTCTACTTTTTTTAAGTAGAAGCCGTTGATTTATAAATATCCAAAAATACTCATTGCTTCTAGATTATTATTAATAATACGTTTCTTTTGAGCTTGAGTAAGATTTTTCTCACCCTCAAGGGTTTCACCCGTAAAAAAAAATGGGACATCTTTTAGTAATCGTTCTCTAAATCCTTCGTTTCTCTCCATTTTTTTCAATTTTTTAAAATCACTTTTATCAATCGCATCATTGATTTCGTTCTCAGGAAATTCTAATTCTAAAAATGAAAGTAATCCTCTAAAAGATTCATAGGGTTTAGCTTTTAAGTCTTCATATCGAATAAATTTAACAGGAATCTCATTTTGTTGTTTCCAGCTCATTACATGTTCTTGCCATGTGCCAATTTGCCTTGGGAAACGATTATCCATGTATATGGTTGAACCTGCTTTACATACATAATTATCAATAATTTCATCAATACTTATACCTAAATACCTCGAAAAAGATAAGGTTACATCAAATGGATTTCTAATTATATAGATGGCGGTCGTTGGTATTTGTGTATGGAAAATAGGCAAATTATCATGCGATGAAATTTTGAATTGATCATGAATTTTAAGGAGATAAGGCAATTTTTTAGTCTTTAAATAAAAATCTAATAGCCTTCTTCGTTCTATTTCTAATTGATGTTCATCAAAATCAGAAATATTTTTTTTTACCAATAAAGAAAAAAGATACTTATCGGCAAATATCTCATTAAACTCAAGTTTGTTAATATCAAAATTTCCTCTATTACACAGGGCGGAGAAAAAACTCCTAAGCCAAGTATTGCCCGACTTAGGATAAGAAGCCAACCATGCTAAATCATATTTTGCCATTTTTCCAATCAGAACAGTTCCAGCCAAGTTTTTTTTCAATATTTTCTATTTCAGGCATATATAAATCCATAAGAAGATTATATGATGTTCTATCTATTTCAGTAGAATATGGGAAATGATAAATTTTCTTTTCTTCAAAAATATAGTATGAAGAATCTAAGCCTAAAAAATTAAATAAATCAATTAATCCTTTTTTTTGATTTGCTCGAAAGTCCTCATACTTTATGATGTGGACTTGCTCTTGTGGGAAATATTGAAATATTCTGTCTATTTGTTCACTGTAACAACCCCTTCTCACAAAATCATCTTCACAATATTGCCCAAATTTTTCTTTGAATTTGTAACGGAGTATGTCAGCTCTAATACAATTTAAAAAAGATGAGTTGATTTGATTTTTACTGATTCTCATATTCCAGTGAGAAAATGCTCTTTCAATTGGGTTCCTTAATATAAGGATAAGTTTTATTAGTGGATTATATTTATAGATATGAGGAATAGCGATTTCTGAATAACAATATCTTGGAGTTATTTCTCCCCTTAATTTTTCACGATTCCATTCAAAATATTTATGGTAATCAATATAATTATTCTGCTCTTCAATTTGAAAGTTAATCTCAGGATTACTGAAATAATGCAGTTCTTTCGGTTCAGACATTGAAATGCCTGGGTGTTTACTCAAATAATGATACAAAGCAGTTGTTCCTGCTTTCTGAACACCTATACCTATAAAATCAATTCTTTTATTTGCTTTTTCTTTCACAATTGGCTTTATTCTATTATGCTATCTAATTGTCTTGATAAATATTCATCAGTATATTTTTGTTTCAATTTGTTGGCCATGCTGATAATGGACTCTTTTAAAATTATGGAGTTCATTAAACTAATTATTTGTTCTTCCAATTTTTCTATTGAGTCATAGATATTTCCTTTGATACTTGTATTATGAAAAACAGCTCTTGCTGCATTTCCATTTTGGTCCCACGAATTATTTAAGGGGAAAATTAACATTGGAGTTTCGGTATAAATTCCTTCAAAAATTGAATTTCGCCCTCCGTGAGTCAAAAAAATATCGGCATTTTTTAAAACAAAAATTTGTGGTACAAATGTAAGAATTAATGCGTTTTCAGAAGATAAAAGTTCATGAACTTCTTTGTTTAAATCTTCACCAGTGCTTATAATAAAATAGTAATTTTTGTTATTTGCAGCAATTTGAAGACATTTTTTTAGAAATCTTATTTTAAGTTTTGTTTTACCTAAATGAACATCAGCAACTGTACCAAGGCTACAATAAATTATTCGATTGGATGGTGAATCTTTTGCATTTTCAATGAACACTTTTAGATTTTCTGGTATCAACTCCTTGCGGTCGAGGTCAACACCAGTTGTAAGGTATTGCTGCCAACTAAGTATGGTATTTTGAGGAAAATCAAATTCAGGTGGGTAAAGCAAGAGTTCAGGGACGTCATTAAATGAAGGAGTAAATATTTTTTTGTGATTAAATTGTACAATTGACTTTATTTGCTCAGATAATAATATCTTTTTCGAAAAATGTTCAGTCGTTTTACCAAAAAGGAAACATTTTTTATAGAAGCGTTTAAAGGAGTATCTAAGCAATGAAAACTTCCATAAATATTTAGTGAATTTATTGGGAAAGCTGAAGGAATTACCAGGAGGACTATTTTCATTAAAATACATGCCCATTTTTCCTTGCAATATAAATATCTTATAATCAGGTTTTAATGTAAGTAAAATAATATAATCAAAATAACAAAATTCATCCAAAAAGATAATTTTTGGTTGTAGTTTATCTATAAGTATTTTTAATTCACTCTTCCTATTGGTATATTTTTCAAGGAAACTATTTTTATAAATCAAATTAAACCATTCTTTGAGACCTTCCCATGTAAATATACTAACGAATACTTCTTGTATTGGTTGCGTTTGCAGCGTGTATAGTTTAAAGTTATTTTTAATTATAAATCTTAGAAGCTGGACACTCCCCGCATAATGAACATCGTAGCCTTTATTTAAAAGTAGTTTGGCAAGCTTGATGGTTCTGTTTGTATGGCCAAAAAGCATTGGTGTAATAAAGACTACATTATTCTTTTTCATGAATAGAATTAATGTTAATGAGAAAATCTATTTTACAATTAGCTATAAGGCGTTTTTTTTCAGTATTATTCCAATTTAATAAGCCTTTAGTGTGAAAAAGGTCAAAATAATCAATGACTTGGTAGGTTTTGAGTTCATCTGTTTGCTTTTTTTTCCAGTATTCAAAAAAAGCTAAAGTAAATGCCCCATTATATTTTGGTTGAAGTCTAATAGAATCAGGTAGTATATTTTTACACATCTCTCTAAAAATGGCTCTTTCATACTTTTTAGGACGAAACATTTCCGTAGGTAAACTATAAACAAATTGAATAAGCCTAATATCTGCCATTGGATAAACTGGTTCGATGCCATATTGAGATGCGTACAAAAACTCAGATTCCATTCTAAGGGTTGGATGAGTGCCGCAAATTTTACTTTTCAAGTAGTCTTTAAATGATGGTCTTGTACTTAATACATTTAAATGTTTGATAGTTTTATCATAAGAACTATTGGTTTTTAATAAATTACGTTCTTGATTATAAGATTGAGGAAAATTAGGACTATATTTAGCTAAATAATACGAAATAGTTTTTTTAAAATTACTTAGAGGTGCCAATGAAATGAATTTTAGTATATTACTTAACTTCCTGCTGTGTAAATAATCATAATAAAATGCTCTACCACTATTTGAGACACATTCATCGCCCGGAAAACCACTCATGATAAATCCAACCTGGTCTTTTGATGCATTATTGAATAATGTATCTTCCCAAATACAATCAGAATTTGCATACCCCCCCATCACACTATTACAAGTATTGAATTGCTCAAAGGTATTAGTGTAATGGAAGTCTTCAATTGAATGATGGTTTTCAGGTTTTAGGTTGGCATATTTCAGAATAGTTTGCTGATTTGGTTGCTCATCAATTTTATTTTTAGAGTGAGGTAGGGTTTTTTTAGATAATACAAATGAATAGGTGTGTATCTTATTTTTATTGAAAATTCGAGATAATACCACAGTTATAGCAGATGAGTCCATGCCTCCACTAAGCTGACAACCGATATTTTTTTTAGTTTTTGTTCTACAGGCAACTGCTGTTTGAAAAAGGTTTAATATTTTATCAAAAATCTCTTTTTCATTAGCATATCCAGATAAATCAATACTACTCAGATCCCAGTATCTTTCCTCCCAATAATTTGATGCTCTAAGATCATCAATATATATATAATGAGCAGGTTTTAGTCTGATAATATCTCTGAAAAAGGTTTCGTCAGTATTGGGTTGTACATCTTTTAATTCTTTAGCGATATACCATAAATTGAGTTCTAATGGCTGCTTGGCAACTTGTTTGATTAAAGAAATACTTGTAGCAAAAACCAATGAATCATCATTTGGTTTATAATAAAATAATGGTCTAACCCCCAAATGATCCTTTGCCATAAATAATGTTTGGTTAGCTTTGCACCAAACAACAAATGAAAAATCACCAATGAGGTATTCAACGCATTGCTTTTTAAATATTTCAAATAAGTAAAGCAGCAAAAAATGGTCACTTGTATCTTTGGCTATTACACCACGCTCTGATTCAATAATTGATATTATCTCTTCTCGATTATCCAATCTACAACTTGCCACCAAAATATGTGTGGAAGATTCAGCAATAGTTGTGTTTTTTTGGGATTCAGAACTATTATTGAAAAACCAGTTAACTAAGCATATATTTTCAGATTGATAAGTGGCGACACAATCTGATTTAAAAAATGAGTTACTTTTATTTATTATCTTTTCTTGGAAAAGAAATAGATCATTGTCATTTGATTTTGTTAGGTATCCAATAAAGTGACTCATTGTTTATTATTTACAAATTTACTAAGTATAACTCTTAGGCTTACAAGCTTTAAGAATATTGGTTTGAATTTAAGAATTTCAGGGCTGGGTTTGGGTTTTACTTCATTTAGGAGTTGTTGTATCGTAAAATGTTTAAATTCTGGTATTTGCTCGGCTAATTCTAATACTTGCTTTCTGGTTTCCAAAGCTAATGAAACCTGTTGTTGGGCATCATTGAAAGTAATTTCATTAGTAAGTACTTTTTTTAGCGGCTCACAAAAAAATACTGAACAGATATGAGGTCGGCTTTTATCATAAATGGTGCAGGTTTTGTTAAATAATCTGCATGGCAATTCAAAGGAAATATTATTGTTTGGAGAGGTGAAAGTAGCCAAGCCTATCGATTTAGCCAATTGTTCATCTTCAATGTCTTTTACTATTGCTTTAAGGAATAAGGTACCATCACAACACATCCCACATTTTACACATATTTCAGAAAAATTCAAGTCCTTTTCCATAAATTTATTTTAGGCCTAATTACATCAACTTGTAGTTTTAAAAACAAAATTATTATAGTTTTGTGAGGATCAAAAAATGATGATTTATTATTAATAAAAAGGAAATTCTTGATGATGTTAATGAAAAATAACGTACTTCAAATATAAAAAATATTAGATTCAAAATCAAACCTATATGGCCTACCAATTAAACACTGAAAAAATTCTCTTTACTCAATTAGGTGAAGAGGGCGTTATTTACGATACTGAAAGTAATGAATATGTATCGCTCAATGAAACTTTTTTTAAAATATTGAAGGGTGTTGAGAATAGCCTTACAACTGAGCAGATAGTAAAAAATCTGTGTGATGAATATGATATTTCGGAAGAAAAGTGTGCACAAGAAGTACATGCAGCACTTCTGAAATTGGAAGATAAAAAGTATATTATCTAATGAAGATTCTCAGAAAAATAATAAGCTTTTTCAGATTTACTTTGCGTCAAAGATTATTAATAATACTTGTGTGTTTTTTAGCTATTTACAGCTTTATATTATTCCGTTTTTTCAATCATGCCGCAAGATTCAAGTATGCCCGTAGGGATAGTCTGCATGAAAAAGATTTAGATAAAAGCCTTATAAAGGATATTCGTTTGTCTATCAATATGGTTGGTAAATATATATTTTGGGAAAATGTATGTAGACATCAGGCTTATCAAGCGATGATTCTTTTTAGGTTTTTCAGAATTCCATATCAGATTTTTGTGGGATTTAAGAAAAATACTAGCGGAAAAATTGAAGGACATGCTTGGACAGTTGTGAATGGCGAAATAATAACAGGTTTTTGTAGGGTTGAGGAGTATGTAATACAAAATGTTTTTTGATGAAGAAAAAAGATAATCAGCTTTCTTTAGAGCTTCAAATTTTAGTAGAGTCAATAAGAGTCGTTTTATTAAATGAACCTCACCAGCATTTTATTGACTTGATAAAATTACCCGAAGTAGATTGGGATAGGTTAAAAAACATGGTTACATATCATCGTATTCGGCCTGTATTCTATGAGGCTTGCAGGAGGGTTGGATTTAGTAGTAATTATGTGAATGAGCTAGCAAAATTTACTCGAATGCAAGTCATGAGCGGCCTTACTGATAAATTTGAGTTAGCTAATGTTATAGGTCTTCTTCAAGAAAATCAGATAGTAGCTTTACCCTATAAAGGTTTACTTTTTTCAGAAAAATTATATGATAATTTAGCACTTAGGGAAAGCTGCGACATTGATATTATCGTTAATGAAGAATCTGCTAAAAAAGGTTTGAAAATTTTACTTGATGCGGGCTATGAGATTAGAATTGATAATAGTCCAAACTTAGATTTTTCGGATGAAGAGTTGATGGATACTTTATTAAAAAAAACGCCAGGTAGAGAGCTTAATTTATACAAAAAACAACAAATAAATGTTGCAAGATTCATAGATTATCATTGGGCAATCAATGAAAAGTTTAGGGAACACCACATTGATTTAGTAAGCTTTTTTAAAGATGTGACTTTAGAGGAGTTTGGAAAAAAACAAATTTTAACTCCAAACGAAAAGGGGATTTTTAAAATGTTATTAAACCATCATGGAGGAAGGGATTGTTGGACTAGATTAAAAGATATTTGTGATTTATTAGCATATAAAAATAAGTATGAATGTTTAGATTTGGAGACGTTATCTGGATGGTCTTCAGAGATGCAAATGAAAAAAACTTTTGAGATGGGAATGTATTTATGCCAAACTATTATAGATAGACAAAGCATTCCTGTTTATTCACTTCATAATGTAAGCGAGAAAATTATTAAGTTTTGGGAAGAATCTATACATTTAAGTGAAAGTAAACAGACATTTAAATATTTTTTCGTTTATAGCTCTCTTCAAGATAAAAAACTTAGTTTTAGAGAAACAATTAAATTGATGATTAGGGCAATCGCTTTTCCTAATTTTATAGAACATAAGAGACTGATTGTATTCCCAGATAAATATATTCTTCTAAATGCTTTTGCAAAGGGGCTTTCATTTCTATACTATAGAGTATTGAAAAGAAAGCAATACCTTAATTAATTTTTGGTTTAATCGACAAAAATAGCCTTTCGATACTTACATTGATAGAAAGGCCATCTGTTTTCACCACAATATCAGCATTTAAAGGCCTTTCAAAAGGGGAGTCTTTGCCTGTAAAATTACTAATTTGTTTTTGAGCAACTTTTGAATATAAACCTTTGGGGGCACGCTGTTCGCATATTTCGAGTGGGGTATCTACAAAAATTTCAACATAGTTCTCTCCTAAAATTTGACGATTACTTTGTCGCATATTTTCTAAAGGCGTGATGAGAGCTACAATTACCCAATAGCCCTCATCTAAAAATAATTTAGCTATTTCTGCAGTTCGACGGACATTTTCAATCCAATCTTCTTCTGAGAAGCCTAGATTATTGTTAATCCCTTTTCTTAAAATATCTCCATCTAAGACTTTAACTTTTGATACTTCCAATTTTTCAGCTAAAGCATTTGCTAATGTTGTTTTACCTGCTCCAGAAAGTCCCAATAGCCAAAGGCATTTTTTTGTCTTCTCTACTTTGAATATTTACTCTAAAACCAACCATGTAAAACCTTCAGCGGGGATATTTACATCTACTTCCACTTCATAACTTCTACTAACTGTATGTATTTTGCTTTTACCTTCTTTTTCTCGTATTGTAACCTTATCAGATAGACCTGTATAATAAACAGGAATCTTTACTTTGCGACTAATGTTTTCTTTTAGTGGATTGTAGAGCATCACGAAACCTTTTTCTTTCAAAGAAGGGTTTACGTGCATAATTCCGTCCCAATCTCGACCATCAGGGCGACGAAGATGAATAATATCAGCGTTTAGAATTGGGCGGTACTTCTTGTACCAATCAATTGTTTGCTTAACTGTTTGTTTGGTCGTCTCGGTATCATAAAGGCGTGGACCTCGATAACAGGCTTGTACACCAGCACCATAATATTGCATCATTAACTGCTCATAATCTTTTAAATGTTCACTCAAAGGTTCTAAAATTGCCTCTGCACCACCGCCTTGATATTTCGTAAGTGGCACAAAACCCCAGCCCATTGAAGGTGTTTTTTCCCAAGTCCCATCAAAGATATTTTGACGGTTTAACATTTTTTGTTGTTCACGAGAAAGTGAAAAATTCACTTCTCGATAACCCAAAGCAATTTTATGTGAACCATCTAAAAAATACCAATCGGGGGCATTAATATATACGCCTCGCTCATTCAGCCAGCGGTAAAAACCTTTCTGCATTTCCATCTGTACCCACTGAGAATCTTCGAGACCTTTATGGCCGGGGTGTTTGGTAGAAGCACAAACATCACCAGGGTAGGGGCCATCGTGTTCGAGTAAGTCGAAACCAGTTTCGGTAATAAATTTTTTCAAGTTATTTAAATAATTAATACCCCATTGGCTGGCTAAACATGGAGCATTTCCAAAAAAAGCACCCTTATCGGGTAAGCCAGTTTTGGGGTCAATTACATCATTTTCATCGTCAATTCTTCGACTACTAAAAAGTGAATAACCGCCCAATAATATGCCTTTACTATGAGCGTAATCGGCCAATTCCTTGTATTTTCTGATATTTGCTGCACTAGAATCTTCCATATTTAAACCGCTGCCAAAACTCAAAATGACCATTTCATAGCCTGTTTCAGCACATTGGTCAATGACCGATTTTACCTGTTTAGGGTCGGTACTAACTAGGTGCATGAAAATTGGATTTTGGGTGGTGTAAGGAAAGAGCTTCGCATACATTCGTCGGCGTGCAAGGCCGTTTCTTTCTCGGTCATAAGAATCGAGTAGGAGTTCATAACTACGGATAGATTTGTAAGATTGATTGGCTGAAATTTCGATTCCAACACCAAAACTTGGATAAACCTCTAATACACACGGAGTTTGATAATTATAATTAACTTGCGAAGTATAACTAGAATCTACCTTCCAATGCGTGGCTTGGTCGGATAACTCATAACGCATGGCATTATTGAAAGCATAATTATTTTCGATATAAATCCGTTGTGGTTTTTTCATTTGCTCTGGACTTCCCACTACGGCTGATTCTTCTTCGGGTGTTGCCAATATTTCATTAACTAACTGATTGATTTTGAGTGTCTTATTGCTTTTGTTTTCAACGCTTACCCATTTGCAAATCGTTGGAATATCATCAAAAATTTCATAATGCACTGATACTAAAATGCCTTTTAATTCGGGTAAATTTGAATCAAAAATTAGTTCTAATTCTTTTCCTTTCGGATTTTCTTGATTCATTGCCCAAGTGCGAGATTTAAAATTTACATGGGGGGTAAGAGGATTAACTTTGAATGTTTTATATTGAAAATCTTCTGATTTACCTTCTAATTTTTCAATCCATTCATTGAGTAAATAGCCGTGTTCTTTTTGTCCGTAGAGACCACCGACATTATATATTTTTCCATTAATTGTGATTCTTGCTTCGGGGCGTACTGAGCGGACAAATTGCTCGTTGGTGCGTAGATTTTTGAAATCGACGGTTGCGGCATTGGGTGAAATTCTTATTTGACGTTTCAATAAACCATTCGATAAAATAAGGTCTTTCCCTCCATTAGCTTGGTAGATTTCGGCCTTAAAGTTTTGTTTCGAAATGAGCCAATCGGCAGGCTGCTTATTTTCTTGGTAAAGAGGTAATTGTGAAGATTGTGCAAATATTTGTTGTAGTGCAAAGAAGCACACAATAAAAGCTTTTGTGGTGGCTTGCATAGAGAGTATGAGGTTGAATATTGGTTAAAGCAAAAATACAAAATTGATTGAAAAAAGAAGACTTGTTGGCTGAAAGAATAAGTAATTAATAGATTCACGATTATTCCGTACCTTTGTGGCTTAAATAATAACAATTTTAGTGGAGACATTCAAACAGTTAGGTGTTTCGGAGAATATTATCAATGCTTTGGCAGAAATGAAAATCTCGAAACCGACCGAAATACAACAAAAAGCGATTCCTTATTTGCTCAAAAATTCAACGGATTTTATTGGGCAAGCACAAACGGGTACTGGTAAGACAGTGGCTTTTGGTGTACCGCTTTTACAGAAAATTAAAGCTAGCGATAAACGTATTCAAGCCTTAGTGCTTTCGCCTACACGTGAGCTTTGTCAGCAGATTGCCAAGCAGATTTTTAAAATGACCAAATACTCCGAAAAGATTTTTTCGGAAGCAGTTTATGGTGGTGAAAAAATAGAAATTCAGATTCGAAATCTTCAACGACCTACACAAATATTGGTTGCTACCCCAGGCCGTTTGATTGATTTATTGAACCGTGAAGCGGTTGATTTATCAAACGTAAGAATGGTGGTTCTTGATGAGGCCGACGAAATGCTAAGCATGGGCTTTAAAGAAGATTTAGATAAAATCTTGAATAAAATTCATAAAGATTGTAGAAAATGGATGTTTTCAGCTACGTTACCTGATGACCTTCGTTGGTTGATTATGAAGCACATGTCGCCTGATACGCATACTATCCAAGTGAGCAAAACAGAAGTGGTAAATGGTTTGATTGAACACCAGTTTTTCATTTGTACGCTCAATCAGAAATTTGATTACTTGGTGCAATTCTTACAATCGCAAGGAGCAGCGAGGGGAATTATCTTTTGCCGAACAAAAGCCGATGTAGAGGTGGTAACACGTAAATTGTCTGCTCTGAAGTTTTCGGTTGAGGCTCTACATGGCGATTTAGAGCAGCGAGACCGTGAAAAGGTGATGCGTGCTTTTAAAAATAAAAAAGTGCAAATGATTGTGGCTACCGATGTGGCTGCCCGTGGCATTGATGTAGAAGGCTTAGCTTATGTAGCACATTACCAGTTGCCCGACCAATTAGAATATTACACTCACCGAAGCGGCCGTACGGCACGTGCAGGTAAACGAGGGATTTCGATTAGTTTTATCACTCGTGATGAACTAAAAATGATAAACGCAATAGAGAAAAAACTGAATATTAAGTTCTTGAAGGTATAGAAAAATCGGCAGTGAACAGTTTTCAGCACGGTAGTTAGTAGTGGGCAATTTTCAGTGATTAGTTGGTAGTGTAAAAACTACTGAAAATTGCCCACTGAAAAAATCATCAAGCAATATCACAAATGGTTACACCTTGCTTAAGTGAAGCCAATACATCGGTGCGTTTTGGTATAAACTCTTGACCAACAAACCCCTTATAGCCAGTATCTACAATAGCTTTCATGATTGCTGGATAGTTTAATTCCTGCGTATCATCAATTTCATTACGGCCGGGTACGCCACCAGTGTGATAGTGTGAGAAATATTTGTTGTATTTCTTAATGGTTGCAATTACGTCTCCTTCCATGATTTGCATGTGGTAGATATCATACAATAATTTGAAGTTTTCAGAACCTACCGCATCGCAAAGTGCTACTCCCCAAGGTGTGGTATCGCACATATAATCTTTATGATTTACCTTGCTATTCAGCAACTCCATTGTCATGGTTATGCCATATTTTTCGGCAGATGGCATGAGTCTTTTAAGCCCTTTTACGCAATTAGCAAGGCCTTGCTCATCGGACATTCCACGACGGTTTCCTGAAAAACAAATTACTTTGTCTAAGCCTGCTGCCTTTAGTTTTGGGAAAATCTCTTCGTAGCTTTGCACGAGTTCGTCATGGTTTTTAGGGTCATTAAAACCATCATTAATACCTTTTCCTGCTCCCCAAGGCATTGCACAAGTAAGGCCGTATTTCTTTAAAATTGGCCACTCATCTGGGCCTTGTAATTCGATAGATTTGATACCCATCGCAACGGCCGCTTTGCAGAGGTCTTCGAGTGGAACATCTTTGTAGCACCAGCGACAAGCAGAGTGATTGATTTTTCCGTTTAGTGCGGCTCCAAGAGCTTTCTCATTGGCTGCAAATACCTCGCTAAATGTCAGCGGAGAAGCGGCAACGGCTGCTCCACCAATGATATTTTTGAGGGCCGAACGACGAGATGAATTCGTATTCATTGTTTCTTTAGTTTTTGGTTGAATATTGTGGCTAAAGGCCTGACGAAACTTTAAATTAGAGCGGTAAAATAATTAATAAGTTTGATTTTACCCTCATGTAGCGTGTTAAAATTAGGGCGAATTTCACATTCGCCCTACGATTATTTTTTAGCTTCAAAAATTGGGTGATTTTCACGACCCCCCGCAACTAAATAAGCGATTAAATCTTTTAGTTCTTCTTCGTTTAAAGCATTGATAAGCCCTGGTAACATTATCGAAACAGATGAGGCCTTAGTTGAGGCAACATTCTTTTTAGCAATTTTTATCAGTACATCGGGTGAATATGGGTTTTGAGAAACAAAGTAATTATCTTTATCTTCATTGCTTAATCTACCAACAATACTTTGTCCGTTTTTAAGCTGAAACTGAGTAGCGGCATATTGGTCAGATACGCTCTTGTTTGGGTCAATGATGGCTTCAAGAATATCTTTTTTGCTGAAACGAGTACCCAATTGTGTGAGGTCTGGCCCCACGTTTCCACCTTCGCCTTGCATACTATGGCAGCGATTACAAGTAATGGCCGAATACATGGCTTTTCCTTGTTTGAAGTTTCGATTTTCTAATTCTGTCGCAAAAAGTTTAGTAGCATCTTCTACTTTCCAGTTCTTGCCTGGGCCTTTTGGATAATCTCCTTCCACAATATCATTACCTGATTTACTCAATAATTCTGCTCCTGAAAGTTTATCAAAATAAGCAGTTTTATTGGCTGGAACGTTTTTCAAGGCCATCTTTCTTGCACGGTCAATAAAGCCAATATAGCTAAATCCGCCACGATAATTGAAGGCATTTCTAAACCATTTAAAATAACGTTCTTGTAAATCTGAAGTCCAGTTGTTTTTTGCTTGAGTCAAAACAATGGCATAGTAAGTCTGTTGAGCAGGTGGTACTTTTTCAAGCATTTTGGCAATGTCAAGTCCATATTGTGGATTTCGCATGATTAAATCAGCCGAAGAAGTAGCCGTTGCCCCACCCGCAATTTCGTTGCTATTATCTTTTTTTTCTAATAAAGTAATCGTCTTTTCCACTGCTTTTGGAGCTTCTAAATATACCAAAAGTTTGCTTAGACCTCGGTTCAATTCATTGCTAGCGGCAGGGTAGTGGGCATCAAGAGCATCCACAACTTTGGTTGTCATGGCAGCATCAGGTTTTCCCATACGTAAGAAAACCAATTCATAAGCACGTAGTAAATCTAGCTGTTGCGTTTCAGACAAGGCTTTATAATTAACACCTAATAATGCATTAAGAATATTATTTTTTTGCTCAGATTTGCCATGACGAGCCAAGGCAATCATTGCTTGCGTAAGAATAACTGGGTCTTTTTCGGCCAAAGCTTTTGCTTGCCATTCTGTTACTGGTTGATGCTCTACGGCAATTCGAGCTGCATATCTAATAAAACGGTCAGGGTGCTTGAGGTTAGGCCAAGCGGTGGCAATAGCCGCAGCGTTTGGTGCTCCGTGGAATTTTTCTAAACTTCTACGTAGGGCATTATCTTTATTAATAGGCGTTGCCGTTGCTACATTAGTGGCCTCTGTACCGTTGTAATAGACTCTGTAAAGGTCAGACTCCAAACGACGTCCACCAGTGAGGAAATATAGGGCACCATCTGGACCAATTGCTCCATCGGTTAGTGGAAGTGGCATGCCTGATAAAAACTCTTCACGCTCAGCAGTATAACTCGAACCCGATGGCTTGAGGTTAATGGTATGGATAATGCCAAAACTCCAGTCGAATGCTAAGAGTGACTCTTTGTATTTTGCAGGAAATTTTGCGTCTTTGAGGTGTACAACATTCGTTGGAGAACCTTGCCCAATATTCATAATAGCAGGAAGGTTATCAGCAAATGATGGTGACCATTTCTCGGTACCAATTCTCCAACCAAATTCTGCTCCACTTGTCACATGACAAATGCGAGTTGGGCGATACCACGGTAAACCAAAATCCCATTCCATGTCTGAATCATAGGTAAATAAATCACCTGCTGCATTGAAGGCAATATCAAATGGATTGCGGAATCCTGCTGCTACCATTTCCCAACGTTTGCCCGTAGAATCTACATTTGCAATCCAACCTGCTGGTACTTTTGGATGGTCGTCGTGTCCGCGTGGGTCTTTGATAAGCGGTAGAAGGTTATCATCTTGCCAAACTGCAGGTAAACGATACGAGTCCATCGCTGGAGGAGTAGTAAAGTTTCCTGCTACAACATAAAGAGATTTTTTGTCGGGCGATAAAATAATACTGTGGGGGCCATGTTCGCCTTCGCCAGTAAGTTCTTTAAGAAGGGTAATTTTATCAAACTGGTCATCTCCGTTTGTATCTTGCAAGCGATATAGTCCGCTCGTACGAGGTAGTTTTTTACTTGGTCTATTATTAACCACTATATAAAGACTATTGAAAGCATAAAGTAATCCTTGTGCTCCTCCAATGGCAGTGGTATCTTGACCTAAAGAGAGTTTCTCAATGCTCGGCTTAGTATTACCCGAATTAATGGCAGGAATAGTGAGGCGATATAAATAGCCATATTGGTCGGAGGTAATCATTCGACCTTTGTTATCGAAAGTCATGGCTACCCATGAGCCTTTACCATCTTCTGATGGGCTATATAGATGTTCGGCTTTGAAGCCTTCTTGAAGTTTTAATTTATCTACTTTAGGGTTATCGGCGGCCTTGTTTTGCTTTAGTTGGGTGTAAGATGCACCAGCAAAAAGCAATGCTGACGCAACAATCGGTACTCGAAATTTTTTCAGTGAATGAATCATTGGTTTGAATATTTATAGGGTTGAATGAAGAATGTTTTAGGTGGAAATCTTCACCACCGATTGTAAATGTAAATAATAGGTAGAATAATATGTGTGCGATTTTGTTTATATTAAAATGCAGATAATCACATTATACTAATTAAAATCTGCCTTTTATTATATGAGTGAAAATAGATATAAATCAGACAATATCCAATTCTTTTCTATTGAAAATGCTTTCTATTTGAGGTTTCCCATTATTCAAAATTTCTAATACATTTTTTACCGTTGACACGCACATATTGGTATAAGTAGTAGCGGTAAGGCTACCTACATGTGGTGTAATCAATGTATTAGGGTGTGTAATGAGTGGGTCGTTTGGACTAGGAGGGGTTGCCATCGGAATATCAGCTCCATATCCTGCAATCTGCTTATTATCAAGTGCTTGGAGTAAAGCAGGTTGGTAAACAATCGCACCACGTGCTGTATTTATCAATAATGCGGTTGGCTTCATGTGTTCAAAAGCTTTGGCATCGATAAGTTGATTTGTTTCTGGAACTAAAGGTAAATGAAGACTGATAATATCTGACTCACGAAGGACTTCTTCAAAAGAAAGGCGTTCATAAGGTACGGTCAAGATACTTCGGTTAGCGTAGATGACTCGCATTCCGAATGCCTCAGCTATTTTCGCTACTTTTTGACCAATATTACCTAAACCTAAGATGCCTAGTGTTTTTCCGCTAATTTCATCACCAACAAATTGATTTCGCCAATTCCAATTACCTGCTTTTGCTTCACTGATAGCTTTGTATAGATTTCTCTGCAACATGAGCATCAAAGAAATGGTGTGTTCGGCAACTGTTGATGCATTCGAACCAGGAGCGTTAACCACTTTTATTCTTCGATTACTAGCTTCTTTTACATCAACATTATCGAGTCCAACACCACAACGAGCTGCCACTTCAAGCTGAGGGCATGCTTCCATCAAATCCTTATTAACCTGACCTTTTCCACGAGTAATTACTGCGTGAATAGGGGTGTTAGTTACAATTTCTGATAATGGTTTATCGCCGTAGGCTGTAAAGATTTCAATATTTGTGCTTTCTACCAGCAATTGAAAGGCTTCATCAGCCACAGTTTCTAATAAAAGGATATTTTTCTTCATTTTATCATTAAAACAGGGCTAAGTAAATATGAAATTTTAAATGCAGAATGTATGACTGAAAATTTACTAACTCTCAAGAAATAGTTAATTGCTTTCAACTATACCACTATTAAATTTCACATTTACTTATCTGCTTTGAAAATCAATTATTGTGATATAAGGTGGCATCTTTCGATTTATAGCCTCTAAAATCATTTCTACCCGAAACGTAGATTCCTTCTTTAAAGAATTCATCGGTTAAAATATTAGGGTCTAATTCATAACCCGGAGGGCTTGAAAGTTCGAGTAAGTTACCAGAAGGGTCACGAACAAACATTTGGAGATTTCCTCCCGGAAGTACACGTGCCTTACCCCAAGGAGAAGTATCAATGATACCCAATTCTTTCATTCTCCAGAAAACTGGATTAATGTCATCAATCGTGATGCAGATATGCCCGCGGAATGAAAAAACATCGTCCCATTCAGTGAGATGTAATTGTTGGGTTTCATTAAATTTAAAGAAAGCGGTTGGGTAGTCGAACAAAAATGCTGGGATTGGTTCGAGACCTAACTCGTGTTCGTAGAACTCGCAAGCCGCTTCTAAGTTGCTTACAATTAGAGCTACGTGATTGACGCCTATTGCCTTTGCCATAGTTATATAGATTAAAAAAGAATAGATGAATAGTATTAATAAATTAGCTTTTTGCTTTTGAGTATTCCTTCTACGAACATATACTTTGAGAGGTATAATAAACCCATAATCCAAAGATAGTCATAGGTGATTTTAACTAAAAAAATGCCTACTACTGATAAAATATTACACAAGATAATCGTTGCGATACTTCCCGAAATAAGTATGTGAATTTCCTTTCGAAAAAATCCATAAACACACATTAAGCTAAGTTGAATCATGGCAATGAGTACTAAAATTTGTGTGAGTGTGGCAAATTTAGGGAATGTTAGATATATAAATCCGATGGCAATAATTAGCGTAAGACTTATACTCCAAATATCATTTTTACTAGAAACGTTTACTCTTTTAGATATTTTTGATAAAATAAAAAGGTTAATCTGTCCCTCAATAATCGTAACACCGGTTAGGATATTGAAAGCTAAATTATCATGTATAATTAAATAGGCTATCCAACTTCCAGCAAAAGCAATAAAGATAGATAATAAGATAAGCTTATCAAGAATTTCTAATTTCGATTTTCTACAAGTATAGAAATAATAGGCTAAAAAAGGTAAATGTAACGCCTTAAAAATCCATACTAATGTGTAATGTTTACTAATTTGACCATAAATATCTAAAGATATCATGATTAAATAGAGTAATAAAAAGTACTTCTTGATAAGCATACGCTCGTTCTGGTCAATTCTATATTTTCTGCTTGAATTCCTTGACAAAATCCCAGTTTGGTGTGAGGCCTAAACCTGGGGCTTTCGGAACTTCAATCATGCCATCAATCGCTTCTATTTTTTCGTTTACCAACTCATACATCATTGGGTTTCCTCCCAACGAAAATTCAATAATGGTGGCTGCTGGTGCGGCAAAAGCTACATTTACACCTGCCATAAATGAAAATGCCGAACCCCAACAATGCGGAGCCAATTCGAGTTGGTAAGTATGAGCCAATTGAGCTACTCTCATAGACTCAGTAATACCACCAATAATAGCCGAATCTGGTTGAACAACATCTAAGGCACGAACTTCTATTAAATCACGTACATCAAAGGCTGTGTATTCACTCTCGCCTGCCGCAATCGGAATACCTGTTGATGCTCTTACTTCGGCTGTACCATGGCGATTGTCTGGGCTAATTGGCTCTTCAAACCAATAAAGATTACAATCTTCTACACCTCTACAAAACTGCTTCGCCTCGGGTACACTAAACGTTCCGTGGGCATCAGTCATGAGTTTGATATTATCGCCTAAAGCTTCGCGTGCCGCACGAACTCGTTTTACACTTTCGTTGACGGTTTCGTCCATGATTCCTACACGCATTTTTACTCCTTGGAATCCTTTTGATACATAACCCATTAATTGTTCGCCAATTTTATCGGCTTTAGCCCAACCACCACTGGCATAAGCGGGCATCTTATCTCTACAAGCACCACCCAAAAGCTCAACAACTGGCACACCAAGTGCTTTACCTTTGAGGTCCCAAAGAGCAGTGTCAACGCCACTAAGTGCAGAAATGGTAAGTCCACGACGACCAAGAATAGGAAATTTTCTACCACGAGAGAGGGCGTAATGGTCACGGGTTCCGTTATAAACGTGTTCCCAAATACGTGAAATATGGCGAGCATCTTTGCCTACTAGCAAAGGCTTTATTTCGTTTTCTACACAACTAACGATTGATGCACATACACCCGATGAACCTACGGCTGCTTTAGCTTCTCCAAAACCTTGTAGGCCAGTATCAGTTGTAACAACCACGAGTGTCATATCGAAATCAGTCAAAAGACCATAATCAGAAAAGTGTTGTTTTTCTTTCGGTATCGGGCAACGAAGCCAAAACGCTTCTACATTTGTAATTTTCATAAATGAGCCTCAATCTGAGGATTTTGAATGTGTAAAGCGGAGGTACTCCGCAAGAAGTGTTGAATTATTTTAGATTAATGGTCGGAGCGTCTCGATAGATTTACGTGTTAGCATTGCGTAAAAATCTTCGGTTACTGCCGAACTACCGTGGTCTTCTAAGAATTTCTTTTGTTCTGGACTTAAACCCTCTGGATTCGTATCAATGGAATTTGGATATGGATTCGCAGGGGTACGGTCGAGCGGAGAGCAAAATTCTACGGATAGCACTTTATCATAGCCAATTTCGCGAAGCGTTTCGATAATTTTTGTCCAGTTGATAGTACCCATTCCCGGAGCCATTCGGTTATTATCGGCTACGTGGAAGCCCACTAAGCGTCCTTTAGCACGACGAATGGCATCATAAGTATTATCCTCTTCGATATTCATGTGGAAAGTATCTAAACAAACACCACAATTAGGCCCCGTTGCTTCGGCTAATGCAAGGGCTTGGTCGCCACGGTTGATAAAATAAGTTTCAAAACGATTGATTGGCTCGATACCTAATACAATGCCTACACTTTCGGCATATTCGTAAATTTCCTGCATGCCCTCTACGGCCCATTGCCACTCTTCGTCAGGGCGTCCGTCAGGAATGATTTTGCCTACAGTAGCAGGTACAACCGATACCATCGAACCATCCAGTTCTTTCACCATTCTCACTACATCTTTTACATATTGTACTGATTTGGCACGTTGGGCGGTATCTTTAGCCAATAGGTTGCGGTCTTCGAGCATGAGTGTTACCGAACCCCAGCAGCCCATACCATGGTCGCGAAGAAGTTGGCCTACTTTTTTAGTATCATAGAGTTCGGGAGAACCTTGAATTTCGATTTTCTCATAGCCCAGAGCTGCAATACGTTGGATAGTTTTTTCGATAGGCTCTGCCCTCATCCAATTATGAATTGAAAGTTCCATTGTAAAGGTTTTAGATTGAATATTTTGGTAGAATTGTCGTGTTTTTACAATCAAACAAATCTACTGATTTTTTTTATTTACAGAATTTTTATTGGAAAATTATTTGTCAAAAGAACAATTAATTCTTTAAGCTTCTAAAAGCTTATTCAATCTCACGACCGACTGAATCATTGAGCGTACATCGTGGTAATTGATTTTCCATGAATGGCTCATGTGTTTCCATATTGGCTCGCCTTGGCGGGTCATGAGTGGCCACCATTCGCCTAATGAATGGTTAATCATTTTATCAAAAACGAATCGATGAACATTCACATAGGCATTCCAGTATTTTTCATCTTTTAAGTAGCGATAAGCATCGAGCATACCAATGAGCATTTCGGCTTGTTGCCAAAATTCTTTTTCTCGGTCATAAACTTCACCTGCGTGCGAACCTTCTACATAAACTCCACCAAATTCCCAGTCGATGCCATAATCTACTGAGTGGCTAAATGATTTTTGAATCTGCTCGTGGTGGAGGTCGTACGGTAATTTCAGAATATCAAGAGCATGCATTAATAACCACGCAAATTCTGAATTGTGGCCATAACTGGTGTTATCTTCGGCAGCAGCTTTTTGTCCATCTTCCGTAAATCTATCCCAACCCCAAACAATATCAAATTTGATTTGTGGAGCCACCGACCAATCGGCCCAAAATTGTGGAATACCCGTGCCATATTTTGGGTGCATGATTTTTTTAGTCAGAATCTCAATAATCTCTAAAAGTTTACGGCGATGTACCTGCTGCCCAGTACATTCATACAAAGTGGTGAAAGCTTCCATTAAGTGCATGTGAGCATCGAGGGTTTTACGGTCACCACCTGCGGCACCGGGGCCTTTCAAATCCCAATTTCGATGGAACATTTCCCAATAACCACCATAATTGGTATCTACTACGTGTTTTTGTAATAAATCAAAAACTTTTTCGGCGTATTCACGTCCACGTGGGTCACCTGTAGCAAGGGTATATTCGCTTAAACTGTAAATAGCAAAGCTATGACCGTAAACGATTTTCTCATCAATTACTACTTCACCTTTACGATTCATCATCCAATAGAATCCACCGTATTCTTCGTCCCACATTTTATTAAGCATGAAATCTACGCCATGACGAGCCATTTCTGCTAATTTACCGCCCCCATAGCCAGCACGGTGGGCTGATGAGTAAGTAAAAACCGAACGAGATTGAGCAATGAGCGATTTCTCGTCTTCTCCAGAATCATTGCCATATTGGTCGAAATGGGTAAGAAAACCCCCGTATTGATTATCAACTGTTCGGGTAATCCAGAAAGGTAAAAGGCTGTTGTTGAGATAATTTTCAATCTCATCTCGAAGTTCTCGGGCTTGAATAGGATTCATTTTTAATAGTTTATTTGAAGAGGTTGAATAATATTAATGTATAGTTGATAATGAAAAATGCTCATTATAATGTCAATAGTTTTTTGAAATATAAAGATGTAATAAAAAATTCTTAAACCGTAGATAGCACAGATTTATTGACGCAAATTTTCACAGATGTTACTACATTGTTAGCGAAAACTAACGTCATCTGCGAGCCATCTTTTTTTATTGCGAAGGTATCTTTATAATTCCGTTATTTTCAAGGAAACATTATCTATTGCGTTAAACAGCGATTCATTTTACATTAAATTTAAAATTTCTTCTAAAGTAGCTGTGCCTGTTTGGTGCAATTTCTGTACCGTAACGGCTGCTGCTAAATTAGCAATTTCGAGTGAATTTGTAATGCTTGTACCTGTTCCTCGACTCGCTGAAAATGAAGCCACAACGGTATCGCCAGCTCCCACAGTATCAAGTTCAGTATTAAGTTTTAATGCTTCAATAGTTTGGGTTTCATTCGCCGAAATATAGGTAATTCCGTATTCGCCCCTTGTAACCAAAAGTGAGCCACCGATACTTGCTAAAAGTGCTTTTCCTTGTTCGATGCAAGCTAGTTCATTTGCTTCTTCTAAATTTTCAATGCTTACTAAACGAGCTAATTCTTCGGTATTTACCTTTAAAATTACATTTTTAATGGAAAGCCCAAAACTACGTAAATCTGCTACATAAAGACAGTTGCTATGTTTAGAAAATAGGGTGTTTAGTTGTTCAATTCGTTGGGGGGTAAGTAATGGATTAGGAAATTGTTGGTTGATAATCAATATGTTAAGACTTGGAAGTGCTAAGTCAAGATTTTGTAGTATTTCATCAAAAACTTCAGCCGATAACTCATTATGTGTACCAAAATCTAGTCGATTTTCTTCTCCATTGACCGATATGGGTTTGGTATAGGTGCAAGTATCCCAATTTTCAGAAAGGCATTTAAGGTTTGCGGTATCAACATTAATCTTTTGCAAAAGATATTGCATTTCACGCCCGTAAACATCATTGCCCACACAACCAAAAACTTGGATATCATTAATGCCCAAAGCAGCTAAATTTTGTACGACATTCCCCGCCGCACCGAGTGATGTTTTAGGTTTTTTTCCCCAGTGAACTTCTTTGCCAGTTTCAATCGAAAACTCCTCAGTTTGTTTATTGATTTCGTAATAATAATCAACGGCAAAATCGCCAATTACACCCACTTTGAGGTGTTTTATTTGCTGAAAAATTTGTTTTATTTCGGTGGGTTGAAGAGGCATTTAACAGAGTTTGGTTATTGAATTGATGAAGGTACAAAATTTCAAGAATTAATCCACATGAGCATCTTTTTTGAAGGCTTGTCCGCTCCATGCTTTTTTAGAAGTCCAATCGGCGGGAGCATCTGTCCAAAAAGGGTGCGAGGCGGGTAAACCTAAAGGTAAGAATCCAAAAGTGCAGAGGTATAAACTACCCGTAGAAATGTAAGGCTCTGCAATTTCAGTTTGATGCCCTGCAAAACCTAATTGAAGCCAACCATTTGCATCGAAAGTGCCTTCGGCTTCAAATTGATTTTTCATCACCTTCGTTAGTGCACAGCGTACTTGGGCTGGTTTCATATATGGCGAAAGATTATTTTGCAAAGCAGCCAAGGCCAGCACATGAAATGCACCAACTCTGTAGGCAATCGAACGGCCAATAGGAGGGTAGGTTCCTTCTGGAGAAATGAAACGTTCTTGGTGTTCGGCATAACGAATCATACGTTTGAGTGCTAAGTCATATTCTTCTTTCTTCGCTAAATTAGCATCAACCATTACTTTTAGTACCTCAACCAACATGGGGTGAATAACAAAGGAGTTGTAATAATCCATGGCGAAACTTGGTCCATCGCCGTAAATGCCATCTCCAAAATACCATTCTGGAATCTTTTTGAGGGCGTAGTCGATACGTGCAGGGTCGTAATCTTCGCCAATTTTTAGCAGAAATGCCTCAGTTGTGGCAGCAAATAAGAGCCAATTGCTGTAATAAGCCTTTCGATTTCTAAGGGCCTTGAATTCCTCTACAAAACGTTTCTTTGTTATATCATCGAGTGGGTCCCAGAGTTTGTTTTTTGCCCGAAGAAAACCCTGAGCTAAAAATGCGGCATCCACTAATGGTTGCATATCTTTTCTAAAGTTCAGATAATCAGGGCTTTTAGGATTAACCATATTTCGAAGCCCTTGCAACAGTTCTTCTCGCAGCGTTTTGCGGAGATTACCCTCTTCGGTATTGTCATCTTCAAGGGCCAACCAAGGAGCAATGCCAGCAACTGTTCGCCCCACAGATTCTAAATGGGAAACAGGTATTTCTCTTTTGTAAGTGTTTGGCCCAGTTTCAATGGGCATATTTTTAACCAGCGTTTCTTGGGATAAATTATGTATTACTGGATACGAAATTTTGTATAATAACTTACTCCAATAAGCTCTATTTTGTTGTCCAGTTTCTGGAGTTTGGGCAACTACTAATAGAGCGTTTAATGTAAGGAATGTGAAAAATATTAGTATTTTTTTCATTTGATTGTAGGTAAAGAATAGCAGAGCTTATAGGGCATTTTCTATTTCATAAGTCCAAGCATATTGGCAAGGAATATTACTCGGATTGACCGATGGAGCCATGATAGTAAGCGTGCCATTTTTGTAGGTAAACTTCACCTCGCCTTTGTAGCCCAAAAGTGTCACTTTACTTGGTTTAGCCACATTTTGAATGCTAATGGTTTCTTCCCATTTGCGAGTAATCGCATTTAGGTTTTTGCCTTTTTGAGTAAAATAGAGCGTGCTTTCTTTGGTATAAGCAGGTGCTTTCGACCATCGGCGTGTACCATAAATGGCACTGCCATTAACTTTCAACCAAGAGCCAATTTCGTGTAAACGTTCTTGCATAATTACAGGAATTGTACCATCGGCTGCGGGCCCGATATTAAGCAAAAGATTACCTCCTTTGGCCACGATATCAATGAGTTGGTGAACTAGTGCTTCACCAGTTTGGTAGCTATCAAGGTTTTCATTGCGGTTGTATCCGAATGATTCTCCCATGCCTCTACATTCTTCCCAAGGACGTTGAAAACCTCCAGTAGTTTCAGTGTTATCAGTGCCACCGTGGCCATATTCAGAAGTTGCAAAACTGCCATGTTTACTCTTGGTATCACTGCCCCAGCGGTCGTTCACAACGATTTCATTCTTAACGCTCGATTCATTGAAAAGCCATGCTAAAAATTCTTCACTACGCCATGTTTTTGCAGGGTAATCCCATTCGCCATCTGCCCATAATATATCTGGTTTATAACGAGTTACAAGGTCTTTCATCTGCGGTAACATTCGTTCAGAAACATAAGTATTTACATCGGCTTTGTAGACAGGATTAAACCATTCATATAAAGAATAGTAATAACCCATCTTTAAGTTTTTAGCTCGAACGGCTGTCATCAAATCACCAGCTAAATCTCGGTGTGGGCCAACATCTACTGAATTCCAATTCCAAGATTCTTTGCTCGGCCAAAGGGTAAAACCTTCGTGGTGTTTCGAGGTTAATACCACGTATTTAGCTCCTGCTTGCTCAAATATATTGGCCCAATCGTTGGGTTGAAAAAGTTCAGCCTTAAAATTCTGTACGAAGTCTTGATAATTTTTATCTCCGAAATTCTTTTTATGAAATTCCACAAATTCTGGGTGAATCTTTAGGTTTTTAGCAAATAATCGCTGCCAATACCATTCTGAATACCCACTTCCAAAGCCATCGGCATTTGATTTAGTGGCCCAAGAAGGTACAGAATAAAGTCCCCAGTGAATAAAAATGCCAAATTTGGCATCTTCAAACCAAGCAGGAGTAGGACGTTGGTCGAGGCTCTGCCAATTAGCCTGATATTGAGCATTGCTAAAAACACTTGCAAGTAAAAAAGCTGTAAGAATAAAATATTTCTTCATTTGAGGTTGAATAGTTAAAAGTGTTTTTTTTCAAGAAAGAAAACACTAGTTGATATAATGTAAGGGTTGGGAGAAAGTCAGCGTTATTGTTATCGAGTAAATGTAGAGCACCTTTCTCCAAGAAAAAAACTTGATGAAAGATGCTCTATCCTAATGAATAATATCGACTATCGAAACAGACTAATTACTTGTAATGACTTGTTGCCATGAATACTTTGCCACCTGCATCGCTGGCGGTAACTGAGTAACTAAAACCTGGGTTGATTGAGTAAGCACCGTATTCACCAGCTTTATTGATGGCAATGAATCCTACTTGGAAATTCTTTGCTTTTTCTGGGTTAATTTTCACTAAACGCTCAATGGCAATTTTGCATGCTTCTTCTGGACTTTTTCCCATACGCATCATTTCTACCACCACGTGCGTACCAGCGATACGAATAACTTCTTCTCCTTGACCCGACGAAACAGCGGCACCTACTTCATTATCTACAAAAAGTCCAGCTCCAATGATTGGTGAATCACCTAAGCGGCCTTTCATTTTGAAACCCATTCCACTTGTTGTACAAGCACCCGAAAGATTACCTGCGTTGTCGAGAGCAATCGTACCCATTGTGTCATGATTGAACGAGCCATCATCAAAGCGATTTGGAGCAAATGGGCCGTGACCTTCTTTTTTCTGTCCTTTACTTTGTTGTTGCTCAATATTCATTACTGGCTTATATTCTGATTTCTTAAGCCACTCCTTATATGTTTTTTCTGCATCAGCCGATAATTTATCGGGCTCTAACTGAAAGCCATTAGCTAAGGCAAATTGCTGAGCACCATCGCCAACCAAAAATACGTGAGGAGTCAGTTCCATTACTTTGCGGGCTACCGAAATTGGGTGTTTAATGCGTTGTAGATATGCTACTGCTCCACAATTGGCGTGCTCATCCATGATACAGGCATCAAGTGTTACTTTCCCATCTCGGTCTGGATTTCCTCCCAAGCCTACGCAGCAATTAATTGTATCTTCAATAGAGTTTGCTCCTGCTTCTACTGCATCTAATGCACGGCCGTTTTTCTCACGTAAAATTTTCCATGCTACTGCATTTACAGGTAAACCACTATCCCAAGTAGATACTACGATGGGTTTTTGTGGGGCTACTGTTTTTTTTGCCAATGCCTTGCTGGCAGATAAAAATGGTAAACTCAGAACAGACCAGTGTAAGAAGTTTCTTCTTGATTGCATAGTTTGTCGATAGGTTATTTGGTTATCGGTTAATGGTTATTGGCGTACTTGTACACTAGTTATTGGTTATTGGAAAATTTCTCTTATTATTAGCCAATCTCCCAATAACCAGTAACTAATCTGAATAATATAGGTGATTAGCTTTTTAAAATAGATTCTACCACATAAGCTTGGAGACCATAAATTTTAGCATTTTCACTTAATTGAGAAATTTCTATACTTAAATCTTCTTTAAAATCAGTTAAACAATACTTATTTATGGCATGCTCGATTGGATTTACAATGAGTTTTTGAGCCCTTGAAAGAACTCCATCAATAATAATGATTTGAGGGTTGAATAAATGAACCGCTATTGAAAGGCCTTTTCCTAGCTCCAGACCAATATTATGAATAATATCAATCGCAAAGCCATCGCCTTGTTGAGCTGCATCAATGACCATTTCAAGATTAATATTTTCAAGAGAATCTTTATATTCGCCCAACTTCGAAACCTGCCCACTACGAAGCCCCTCCTTAATACTTTTAAGTAATGAAGAGGCTGAAGTGATAGTGTCTAAACAACCTACTTTACCACAGCTACAAAGTACTCCATCGGGGTTTACTTGAATGTGTCCAAGTTCACCGGCAAAGCCAGAAGCTCCATCGAATATTTCTCCATTAAGTACAATTCCTAAGCCAATTCCCCAGTCAACATTTACTGAAAGTACGTGTGATTTACCCTTTGCTAATCCAAAATGATATTCACCGAATGCAGTTGCTTTAGAGTCGTTGATAACGAAGGTAGGTAAATTGAAATGATTTTCGATGAGTTTTCCGAGTGGAGTATTATCGTTGTTGAGGCTCTTATAGGTATAGTTAATACCTGTTTTTTTATTAACCAAGCCAGGTATCGAGACTCCCAGACCGATAATGTTTCGACCTTTAGCGATTTTCACCTCCATCACATCATCAACCAAATGAAAGAGTGTTTCTAAGAATGATGGATTATTTTTTAGTTTTAAATCGAAAGTTTGAGAAAAAATAATTTCATTTTTAAGATTTAAAACCGCTATTCGAGTATCGTGGGTATTTATATCAAGTGTGAGAATGAAGTTTTTTTCTGGATTTATGCCATAAATGGCTGGTCTCCTTCCTTGTTTTGAAATAGCAAAGCCTGTTTCGCTAATCCATTGTTCTTCAACCAATTCATCAATCAAGGCTGTAATTGAGGGAATACTAATATGAAGTGAGTGTGAAAGCTCAGCAATTGTGTTTTTGTTGTTGAAGTATAAGTCAAGCAAAATACCCTTTTTCTGCTTGTTTTTTTTGATGTCAACGACAGACTCTCGGCCGTGTGATTCTATTTCCATTTCGGTAATAGAATCAGGTTTAGTTAAAGACATATCAGTTTAGGTAATAATAGGTTTAGTTAATCTGATAAATAATAGAGCAATTTATCAAATTATTGTAAACCTTTTACATATATTATCTCAATTATTTTCATTTTCTCAGTTAGAATTTAATTGATTCATTAAAGTAAAGAATATTTTTTAAGAAAAACAAAAAACAGTATCTTATAAATTAAAAAAAATTAATATTTAATTGGTTTTTAAATAAATTAATATCGTTTTGTGCAATCGTTTGCTCGAAACGCATTTGTTTATAATTGTATATAATATACATGAAAACCAACTAAGTTAATTAAAAAAGAACTGAGACAAGGATGCCATTTTAAGTAGAATTGTTTATTTTTCCAGTTCATTCGATGAATGTGCTGTCCATTTTACGTATTCAACTAAAAAACTATGACTCTTCGAAAACTTTTAAAAAGTAAATTGGTCTGGGCATCGGCCTCCACAGTGCTGATTATTTCATGTGCCAAGTATGGAAAAAAAGAAAAACCTCTGGTTATAAAAGAAGACCCCGCAAAGGCAGTTACGAAAGCCAAAGAAATTCGTGAAAAAATAGCCGTTAAGCTTGCGGATGGTATTCAGATGAGTCTTTGGGCTTCAGACTCACTCGCTCCAGACCCCGTTGCTATGTCAATTGATGACCAAGGGCGTGTTTATCTCATTCGAACTAACCGACAAAAGAACTCTGAATTTGATATTCGTGGTCACCGTGATTGGATGACCGAATCAATTGGTTTACAAACCGTTGAAGACCGCCGTGCATTTTTGCACAAAATTTTTGCTCCTGAGCGTAGTAAAGAAAATGAATGGTTGAAAGACCTCAATGAAGATGGTAGCCATGATTGGAAAGATTTAGCCATAGAAAAAGATGAGGTGTGGCGATTGGAAGATACCAATAATGATGGTATTGCTGATGTGTCAATGAGAGTCTTAAATGATTTTTTTGAAGAAATTACCGACGTAGCGGGAGGGCTTTTAGTAAAAGGTAAGGAAATGTTTATTGGTATTGCCCCAGACCTTTGGCGAGTAAAAGATACTGATGGTGATGGTATTTTTGATAAGAAAACATCTATCAGCCACGGTTATGGCGTACATATTGGCTTTAGCGGACACGGGATGTCGGGTGTAACCGAAGGCCCAGATGGCCGTATTTATTGGAATATTGGTGATATTGGAGCTAATATCACTACTGCCGATGGTAAGAAGTTTGAGCACCCTAACTCTGGAATTATCGCTCGTTCGAACCCCGATGGTAGTGATTTCGAGATTTTTGCTTCTGGTTTAAGAAATACACACGAATTTGTTTTTGATGAGTATGGCAATCTTATTTCTTCCGATAATGATGGCGACCACCCGGGCGAAAGTGAACGTTTAGTGCACGTAGTAGAAGGCTCGGATGCTGGTTGGCGTTCGAACTGGCAATACGGAAAATACACCGACCCAAAGAATAATAAATTTAATGTTTGGATGGATGAAAAACTATTCAAACCTCGTTGGGACGGTCAGGCTGCTTACATCATTCCACCAATCATGAACTACCACAATGGCCCAACGGGTATGGTCTATAACCCCGGAACTGCTTTAGGTTCTGATTGGAAAAATAAGTTTTTCTTGGTTGAATTTGTGGGTACACCTACAGGTTCACATATTTGGTCATTTGGCTTAAAGCCAAAAGGTGCATCGTTTGTACTTGATGGCGAAAAAGATGTGGTGAGAGGAATCTTGCCAACGGGTATTCAGTTTGGCCCAGATGGAGCTTTATATGCAGCCGACTGGATTAATGGTTGGGATACTAAAAATTATGGAAGAGTTTGGAAACTAGATGTAACAAAAGATAAAAATGATTTTGAGGCTATCAGAAAAGAAACCAAACGCTTAATTCAGTTGAATTATGGAGTTCAAACGGAAGCAATGCTTTATAGTTTACTTTCAAATGCCGATATGCGTGTTCGCCAAAAAGCTCAATTTGAATTAGTAAATCGAGGACAAAAGGGTTTTGCTCAATTAACAAAAGCTATTGAACAACGTGAAAACCAATTGGCTCGTATTCACGGTATTTGGGGTGTGGGACAATTGGCTCGTCAGAACAAAACATTTGCATCGCCATTAATGGGCTTGTTGAAGGATAAAGATGAAGAAATCATTGCCCAAGCGACTAAAATTATTGGAGATATTCGTCTTTCATCGGCTGGCAGCGAATTAGTTGCTTTATTGAAAAGTAGCAACCCAAGAATCAAGTTCTATGCTGCTGAAGCTATTGGTCGCATGGCTTACCAAGATGCTGTTCCTGCCTTGATTCAGATGCTCGAAACCAATAATGACGAAGATGTTTACATTCGCCATGCGGGTGTTTTGGCTCTTTCTCGTATCGGAAAAGTTGAACCAATCGTAGCTTTGGCGAATAATCCAAGCAAAGCACTTCGTACGGCGGCGGTTTTGGTATTGAGAAGATTGAAAAATGATAATATTGCTATCTTCTTGAATGATAAAGACGAGTATATTGTTACGGAAGCGGCTCGTGGTATCAACGATGACCTTTCTATTCCAGCGGCATTACCTGCATTGGCGGCAACTTTAGCCGAAACACGTTTTACTTCTGAGCCTTTACTTCGCAGAGCTATCAATGCTGCTTTACGTGTAGGAACTGCCAAAGAAGTTGATTTATTGATTAATTTTTCTACAAGAACTGATATTAAAGATAATATCAAAGCCGAAGCTTTAGCTACTTTAGGTACTTGGAATAACCCATCGGTTTTGGATAGAGTAGATGGTAGATATCGTGGAAAATTAGAGCGTGATGGAGCTTTGGTAAAAGCTAAAATTCAGCCATATATTGGTAATTTCTTGAAAGAGACAAATCCAGAAACTATCATCGCAATGGCTGGTTTATTAACTGAATTGAATATCCCAGATTTCAATAGTGAGTTAGCTAGTATTTATACAAGTTCTGATAATGCCAAAGTAAAAGCAGCTATTTTACCAGCGTTGAATAAACTTAACTATTCGCAAATAGAAGTAGCAATTAAGCAAGGAATGGATGATAAAAACGAAAGTGTGCGAACAGTAGCTTTGAGTTTATTAAATAATAATAATGTTTCGAAAGAAAGCTTACCCGCAATTGTCAATACAATTTTCACAAAAGGCGGTATAAAAGAACAACAGCAGATGTTAATTGTATTAGGTAAATTAGCTCTTGATAAAACAAAAGATATTTTATCTGATTTGATTGGACAATTAAGCGATAAAAAACTTTCGCCAAGTGTTTCTTTAGAATTGAAAGAAGCCGTTGATGCTACAGGTTCAGAAGATTTAAAAGCGAAGGTGGCCGCAATAAAACCGGGGGCTTCGCCAATGGATGAATATATGGAATCATTATTTGGTGGAAACCGTAATGAAGGTCGAAATATTTTCAACTATAACTCTACTGCCCAATGTGTGCGTTGTCATAATTTGGGTGGAGAAGGTGGTTCTGTTGGACCAAATTTAGCCAAAATTGGTAGTAAACTCACACGTGAGCAGCTTCTACAAGCTCTTGTTGAACCAAGTGCTCGCCTCTCACCTGGTTACGGAACTGTTTCCTTGAAACTAAAAGATGGTCAAGAAGTAACGGGTATTTTAGCCAAAGAAACTGAGCATGAGTTAGTTATTACCACTTCTGATGCCGAACCTTTGGAAATTCCACTTTCACGCATTGCTAAACGAGAAAATATGCCATCGAGTATGCCTCCAATGGGCTCTTTGCTTTCAAAAAGAGAGATTCGAGATGTAGTAGAATTTTTATCGAATTTAAAGTAAAAAATCAAAAAACGTTCAGTAATTTAGTTTACTGAACGTTTTTATTTTAGGCCTTCCTTAATGCTTACTCACTACTCTATTCTATGAAAAAGATACTTGTATTTATCCTACTATTGGTTAGTTATATGGGCATTTCGCAAGGCCCGAGGGTCTTAATTGTTACTGCTCATCCAGATGATGAAACGATGTTTCCAGCGACTATCTTTAAAATTACTCACGAAATGAAAGGTACTGCTGATTTGGCTTTAATTACTGATGGTTCGGGAGGTTATAATGGATTGGTTGCTTCATCATACTACGGAAAAAACTTAACTGATTCTACGGTTGGACGTACGTATCTTCCTTTACTTCGAAAAAAAGAACTCTTATGTTCGGGAGAAATAATGGGGATTAGAAATTTTTATTTTTTCGACCAAGTAGATGATTATTATCAGCTCGACCCGCTACCCTTTTTGGCTGGACAACGCTGGGATATTGATTTCTGTGATAGAAAGTTAGACAAAATTCTGAAGGAAGGACAGTATGATTATGTGATTTGCCTGATTCCAAGTGAAGAGCAGCACGCTCATCATAAAACAGCTTCAATTTTGGCATTAAGAGCAGTGCAGCGAATGAAAGATAAAAAGCCTGTAATTTTAGGTGGTCGTTCACTTAATAAAAATTATACCTATTCATTTACACAATTAGAGGCTTATCCCGAAACCAAAATATTATCTACTGCCCCTGTTTTCTATTTCGACCGCTCGTATGGTTTTGGTGAAAATAATAAACATAGCTATATGATTGTTGCCGACTGGGTAAAAGCTTGTCATAAAACTCAAAGTGGCGATATGAATAGCTCTATGCACAAAGGTGAGCTGGAGACTTTCTGGTATTTTGATATTAATGGAAGTAGTAAAGTAGAAGAAACTAGGATGTTTTTTGATGTCTTAAGAAATAGTGGATTCCCAACTAAATAACTAGAAATTAATTTTTATTGATATTAAGTAAGCTTTTGAAAATCAGCGATTTATCAAGAAATTTATTTTCAATTATCTTTTCTGATATTGCTTAAAATTACGATTTTAGCGTAAATAAAAATAATATACTAAACTGATTCAGTCTAATGAATTGAAGACATTCCTTTGTTCTTTTATTCATTGAATTAATTTAATTTAATTTAATGTAGGACTTTCGCTTTTGCGAAAGAGATTAAAAATAGTTAAGTTAGCTTCATGCTA
>OFDC01000157.1_pt1 | contig 68288 bp, 65 predicted proteins | sample 1520941 | NCBI WGS metagenome assembly OFDC01 (sample SAMEA94258168, study PRJEB24077) | hot springs metagenome | biome: Aquatic biome; feature: Water | place: India | collected 2012-12-06 | depth 5 m | reverse complement strand
GTTGGCGGTTGGTGTATCCGCAGGAGCTGCAGCAGCGGTTGCAACAGCATCAATCGTCATCGTTTGCGCAGTTCCTTGCGTCGTTGTTTCCACAATTGCGGTCGGTGTTGTTACAGAAGCGAAGCGATGACGATCTCGCGGGGACCATCGTCAAGTATTTCCCGCATCATCTGGAACACCCCGTACAACATCCTCCCAAACGAGACCACCAACAAGCTGCTGGAACCACGTACCAAACCATTGGAACGTTGGCAGAATCCGTTGAAACCATTTTCACACAATTTGAAACGTCTTTCGTGGCGTTTCACGACATCGTTTTGCAAGGGACGACCTGAGAAGGAAGGGACACGTTCGTTCCTGAAGACCTTTCACTTGAAAAAGCTACCCCTCCTTTTGTTTTCCTTCAATTGTTTTGTTCGCCCTTTTGGTTTGCCCCCCCTCCCCCCTCCCCATCCGACCTCAATGTCGGCTGCATTGTTATAGATCTACCTTCGTGACAGAAAGTGTCCGTCATTGCCGTACTACTGATCCGCATGATGTATCCAACCTCCCTCTGCCGCTCTGATGTTCGTTTCTTCTCTTTCCAGTTCTGATTTTATTAGCACTGACCCATTTTTGGGTGTGCTTTGCTGTGTGCTTTTGAAGCGGATGATTCCGTGTCGGTTATATCCTGTACTGCTGCTCCTGTCCTCCGCCTCGTGATTGTTCTCAACATTTACATCTCTCAGATGAAGTGATGCGACCCTGTACCACCCAATCTGCGCCAACACTCCCTCATGGTTCCATAAATCGTGATCCTATCTACCGTCCAGGGATAGATCATGTCTCGCGTCCAAGACTTCTTCCTAAGCCATTGTAACACCGAATCGGAATATCAACTACTATTCGTTCGCATCGTCGGTGTCGCTACCGTATCGATAGTCAAAGCCCCTGCACAGCAATCTTCACGTGTGTTCTGTACAGATGCCACCATTAATGATTTACAGCAACTTTCTCACAATGGGCGAGCAGCGGTAGACACGTATCGCCTCGCCCACAACAAACAAACACAAACGCACTCAAACACACACATGCAAATACCACGCTACTACAGATCACCCGTCGATCGCTCATTTCAACATCGCCCAATCCTGAAGCAATCGCCGAGAAGCCACCGCGGAGACGGCAATACGCACTTGTCCATTGTCATCGACACTCATATGTTCGACACGACTGGTGGGCACTGAATTCGCGGTCGCCGTACCGTCGGTCAGTCCACCTCCTACACCAGCCGCCGCGTTGCCACCTGGCCCTGCAAAGAACGCAGGGGCAGCCTGACCAGCGACGGGCATTGGGGATGACATTCCCTCCTGCACCACGCCAGAGGTGGTGCCCGAGACGGTGTATACCGCATGCTTGTTCACCAACGTACCCAAACTCGCTTGTCGAGGCAGCGACAAATTGCGAATGAGCGAAAACTGTCGCCCTCTTGTCATCGGCAGTTTCGAACTGTTCACCGTCGTCACGTAGTCTACGACATCGTCCACGACAGGCGAGTTTGTGATAAATCTTGTCTCAGAAGAGCTAATCAAAGAGGTGAAGATAAGCTCGGAAGACTTTCCACCAGAGGTAAGCGAGTTTGAAAGGGCTGGCCTTGAGCCGGCAGAAAGCTATAAGGTAAGGGTGCCAAGGGTGGCAAGGGCTAAAGCATGGCTTGAATGTAGGCTTTTAAAACACGAAGAACTTTTTGGCTATGACCTCATCTTTGGCAGGGTCCTTTTGGCCGGTGCAGAAAGCCTAAATGTGTGGTCCTTGAGGCCTGTTGGTAGGGTCTTTGGAGGCTTTTGTAAAATCATTGAGATAAATCAAGAACTTTAAGGCATTTCAAGATTAAAATAAATATTGCAATGGCTAAGGTAAAGATAAACGGAAAGGTGTTGGAAATTCCGGCGGGCGTAAAGTTTGGCGAATACCATCATGAGATAGAAAAGGCTGGGGTTGAGTTTGGTTGCACCGACGGTCAGTGTGGTGTTTGTGTATGCACTGTGGTAAAGGGGCTTGAGTGCCTGGCAGAGCCTTCCGAGCAGGAGGAAGAAACCCTCTGGCGCATAGGAGAGTATGAGGAGAACAGGAGGCTCACCTGTCAGCTTGTTATAGAAAAGGAAGGCTGTGAGATAGAGCTGGAGACGGATTAACAGGTGCATTCCTTTATGCCCAGCCTCCTGTAAAGGCTAATTACAGGACACCATCCAGTAAAGGCAGACTGTATTTGGTTTATGGACATAAAGACTATAAAGAGCTTCCAAAACCAATGAATGTCCGCAGGACGTATGGCTATAAGAAAGACTATCAAAAGCACCAAACCAGAGGTTAGTCTAAGGGCCCTATCCATAGTCATGGCTTACCTCCACGCATAAGATTATAAGAATATTCTAATTTACTTAAAAGCCTTAGTCAAGAGGTAAGGGAGGTTGTTTCAAAAATCCATCCTACTTAAGGACCTGTTCCCGCATCCTAAGCTTTATAATTTTCCTATGAGGCAGAAGGGCTTTACACTTATAGAGCTTTTGGTGGTTATCATCATCCTTGGTATATTGGCAGCCATAGTGGTTCCAAGGATAACGGGAAGGGTGGATGAGGCAAAGATTGAGGCTACCAAAGTTCAGATGAAGGCCATAAAGGATGCCTTGGAACAGTATAAACTTGACAACGGCTTTTATCCCACCACAGAACAAGGGCTAAAGGCCCTTGTGGAAAAACCCACCACACCACCCATACCCCAAAGGTGGAGGCAGTATCTGGACAAGCTTCCAAAGGATGCTTGGGACAGGGATTTTATATATATGTCTCCTGGGATAGGAAGGCCATATGAACTGAGGTCTATGGGGCCGGATGGAAAGGAAGGCACGGAAGACGATATAGATGTGTGGCAATAGGGGCTTTACCCTTCTTGAGCTTTTGGTGGCGCTTGTTGTGCTTGCAGTGGGCTTTTCTGTAGTCTTTGAAGTTTTATCCTTTGCAAGGCTTGAGTATTCAAATGCTTATGAACTTTCCGAAGACCTAATAAAGCTCAATAACGCTCTGGTGGAGGGAAAAACAGAAGGCTTGGAGGTGGAAAAGAAAAGCCTTGAGGATTATCCACAGCTGGAAGAGATAAGCTACAGGCTTGGGTCTGCGGAAGTATTTATCTATAAATTAAAAGATGAAAAGGGCCTTTACCCTCATTGAAGTGCTTTTAGCTTTGACCCTAATGGGCCTCTTTTTGGGCTTGCTTTCCTATAGCTTTTACTCTTCTTTGCGTAGCTCCTATCTTCTCTCCCAGTCTTCACAGCTCACAAAGGAAGAGATATTGCTCTTTTGGAACCTTCAAAGAAAGCTAATAGGCGCCACAGACCTTTACTTAAGAAAGGATGCTATCTTTATGATAACTTCCTCCGGGGATTACTATCAAGGCATAGTAAAGTGTGCATACATATACAAGGATGGCTGGCTCTATTACTATGAGTTTCCCTACCCTTATGGGGATATAGCCTTTTATGAGGAGGACAGACTTATAAAGCTTGGAAGGTTTAAGGACCTTTCCTTTAGGGCCTTTTCCAACGGAAGCTACTATGAGGAGTTTAAAGGGCTTCCTCAGTGGGTTGAACTGTTCTTTGAAGGGAAGCTTTTGAGGATAGGTTTACAATAATTAACATGCTTACGCCGGGTGAGAAATTAATTAGGAAGCTGGGATACCATCATACCTTCTTGCAAAAAATAAATGAGACAAGAAATGTAGAAGCACGGCATGCCGTGCAACTACTAATAAAAAATCCAAAAGTAGTGGCGGGTCTTGAACCCGCCTGATGTTTTATAATTTGGCAGGTTTAAAATAGGCGAAAGAGTTGCAACACAGCTTCAATTTTTTTCAAAATATTTGAAATGGCCACAACGGTGGAGTATAAAAACTTGAAGAAAGCACTCTAACTGGCTTAAAATAAAGCCATGGCCATAGCTATAACCCTTCTTAGGTTTTTTCTTATTGTGCCAACTCTATACGCCTTAGAAGAGGAAAGCAGGAAGCTTGCGGGCTTTTTTATACTCTTGGCTGGTGTATCCGATTGGTTAGATGGTGGAATAGCAAGGAAAAACAAAGAAGTGAGCAAGCTGGGAACGTTGCTTGACCCGCTTGTGGATAAAGCCTTTGTGCTTTCCATCCTTTCCTTTTTTCTTTATAAGCAGGAAATAAGCCTTTTGCCTTTTGTGCTTTTACTTTTGCGTGAGCTTTCTGTTTCCTTCCTGAGAAGCCTGTCTGTAGAAAAGGGCTATGTCATGCCAGCATCCTACCTTGGGAAGGCAAAGGCCTTTTTTGAGTTTTTGACCCTGTTGGCTCTATCTTTTGGCTTTGGGATTTCAAGCCTTTTGCTTTGGATTTCTGTAGTATTGGCTTATCTTTCTATGTACGATTATGTGATCAAGTATCTGTCTTATGAAAAAAGGGCTTAGTCTGTTGTATAATAAAGCACCATGCTTGGCGAATACAACCCATACCTTGAATACAGAGGAGAAGAGCTTTATCTTGAGGGCCTTTCCCTAAGGGCCTTGGCAGAAGAGCTGGGAACTCCCCTTTACGTTTATAGCGCCAGCTACATAAGGGATAGATTGAGGGCTTACAGGCAGGCCTTTCCAGATGCCCTTATATGCTACGCCGTAAAGGCCAACTTCAACCCCCACATAATAGCCTTGGCTAAGGAAGAGGGTGCGGGTGCGGATATTGTATCCGGTGGAGAGCTATATGCCAGCCTACGGGCTGGAGTAGAACCTTCCAAAATAGTGTATGCGGGTGTGGGTAAAACGGTAAAGGAGCTTGAGCATGCTATAAGTTCTGACATTCTCATGTTTAACGTAGAATCTCATATGGAGCTGGACGTGCTAAATGATATAGCTGGAAGGCTTGGCAAAAAGGCACGTATAGCCATAAGGGTAAACCCAGATGTGGACCCCAAGACTCACCCTTACATATCCACAGGCATGAAAAAGAGCAAGTTTGGCGTAGATATAAAAAGTGCAAAGAAGGAATACGAGTATGCGGGAAAACTGAAAAACCTTGAAGTAGTTGGCATACACTGCCATATAGGCTCTCAAATACTGGACACCTCTCCTTACATAGAAGCCTCACAAAAAGTGGTAGAGCTTTACCACGACCTATTGAAGTCTGGCTTTGACATAAAATACCTTGACCTTGGCGGTGGTCTTGGTATAAAGTATAAACCAGAACAATCCAATCCAGACCCTACGGACCTTGCGCAAGCCATACTGCCTAACCTTAAGGATGTAAAGGCTAAGCTTATCCTTGAGCCAGGAAGGTCCATAGTGGGTAATGCGGGCATATTGCTTACACAGGTACAGTTCATAAAGGATAAGGGACACAAACACTTTGTAATAGTGGATGCGGGTATGAACGACTTAGTAAGACCCGCCATGTACGAGGCCTACCATCACATAGTGCCTGTGGCAATAAAGGAAAGGCCTTATATAAAGACGGATGTGGTAGGACCAATATGTGAAACTGGGGACTTTTTGGCCCTTGACAGAGAATTGCCAGCGGTGGAAAGGGGTGAGTATTTGGCGGTGCTTTCTGCGGGAGCCTACGGCTTTGCCATGTCCTCACACTATAACTTAAGGCCAAGGGCTTGCGAGGTGCTGGTGGAAAAGGGAAGCTATAGGGTAATAAGAGAAAGGGAAGATTACGAATATATACTTGGCAAGTAGCGTTTGCCGTTTATAGTTATATATTTCAAAATTTTATCCACATTCCTTATACCCTTTAAGTCCTCTACGGATTTAAGCCTTTTTTCTTTTCTTCTTTTTATTATTTCCTCTGCCGTCCTTTTACCAATACCGGGGACTTTTATAAGCATATCATAGTCAGCCGTGTTTATCTCAATGGGAAATAGGTGTTTGTTTGCCTCAGCCCATGCCGTCTTTGGGTCTGTTTCAAGGGGAAGGTTCCCATCCCTTAGTATGGGTTTAAAGTCCTCAAAGGAAAAGCCATATTCTCTTACCAAAAAGTCCACTTGGTATAACCTGTATTCTCTCAAAGGGTTCTCTGGCGGTTTGTTTTCAAGGGGAGTGTGAGAAACTGGGAAATAGGCACTAAAATAAATCCTGCTTAGTCTAAAGTTCTTATTGAGATAAACTACAGCCCTTATTATCTCCTCATCCTTCTCATCGCCCACACCCACCATCATCTGTGTTATCTGGCTTTTCCCCCTGCTATTTCTTATGAGCTTATCCACATACTCTACTTTGGGAAGCATATCTTTTAGTATGCTTTTGCCCTTTGCTATGCTTTGTAGCCTTTCTTCCTTTGTAGTCTCAAGGTTTATAGATACTCTGTCTGCCACCCTTACGGCCTCTTCCACCGTTTGAAGGGATACGCCTGGCATAATCTTAAGGTGTATATAGCCCTTGAACTCATACTTTTCTCTAAGTATTTTTACCGTGTCTATCATCCTTTCCATTGTGAATTCTGGATTTCCAAATATGCCAGAAGACAGGAAAAGGCCCCTAACTTTACCAGCTTTATAAAGGTCCATAAAGCCTCTTGCTATCTCTTCTGGCTTTAGAGCCATCCTTATGGTCTGGTCCCTATCCCTTCTAAAGGCGCAATACACGCAGTTCTTATCGCACATGGTAGTTTGCATAAGTTTTAGAATTGGCACCTTACCCTTTGGAGTGGAGGCATAAAATATACAACTTTCTAAGTTTATATCTCCCTCTCTTTCAAAGCTTGCAAGCCTTGACATGAGTTTTATCTTTTTTTGAAGGTCCATAACTAATAAATTTAGGAAAGTTTTAGGACTGTTATGGTCTAAAACCTCATAAGAAGGCCAGCCAAAAGGCCATAATTGGAAAAGCTTTTATCCCTATTTAAGCTTTTGTGTAGGCCTAAGCTTATATCTATTCTATCATTGGGATGAAAAACAGCACCTATCAAAATATGTATGTCCTTCTTTTTTGTATCCCTCTCTTCTGGTATGGAATACTTTAACTCTCCGCCAAGGGTAAGGTATTTATAAAGGTTTGTGTATGCATGAAGGTAAAAACCATAGATATCTCTAAGCTCTTCCACCTGCGCAGCCTTTGTATAAAAGGCATTAAAGTTAAGAGTGCTATCTCCAATATCTTTTTCAAGCATTACGTTTGCATTGTATACAGGTTTTCCATAACCTATTCCCTTTTTACCCGTATCAAGTACGGCTGTTATTTTGTAGCCAAGCTTGAGGTCCTTTTGCTCCAAAAGTATGTGTTTTATAAATATGGAAGCATCGTTTAAGCCTTTTAGGTCTTCCCTATCTGGATATCTAAAAGCAGAATAGGGAACGGCTACCGCCAAGTCCACTTTTGGTGTTATACCCATAGTTAGCTGGAGTATATAATCCTGATGGGAAGACCCGTCGTAGTTTTTAAAGTAGGCATAGTCCGTTTCAATCTGGAACTTACCAAAGCCTCCCAATGTATTGGTGTCTTCCGCATTAAAAGGGTAAAAGGCGTAGGCAAGTCCAGAAAGCATAAGTATTCCCGCAGAGGCCCTTTTGAGCATGTCTGTATTATAACATAAATTGAAATTCATTGTCAATAACTTTACAGAGAACATATAAAAATTTTTTGTCTAATTTATCTTCAGCAAGGACAGGCATATCACTTTACAATCCAGACCTTACGGAAATGCATTATATTTTTTTACCATGCTAAACTTTGTCTACGGTTTTAAAGGATATACTCTTTTGGTTGTCTCCTTTCTTCTCCTTGTGTTGGTCCTTATAGTTGGTCTTTTTCATCTTGAAGAACGTGGCGTAGTATACTTTGCCTTGTTGGGTGGTGCTCTTGCTCTGTTTAGCTTTTCACTATTCTCTTACCTTTTTGGTGTATATGCCTACTTAAAGGAAGAATACTCAAAAAGGAAAAACCTTTGGTCCTTTATCTTTGACTTCTTGGCAGACCTCCGACTTGCCATTTTTATCATGATAGTCCTTGGCATACTTTCCATGCTTGGCTCCACCTATGTGCAACAAAACCAACCTATAGAGTTTTACCTTGATAGGTTTGGTGCAGACCTGGGATATTGGTTTTGGAGGCTTTGGATAACGGATGTGTTTCACTCTTGGTATTATATAGGGCTTATAGTTTTGCTTGCCATAAACCTTATAGCTTGTTCTTTCAAAAGACTTCCAAGAATTTGGGTGCAAACCTTTACAAAGGAAAGGTTTCAAAAGCTGGATGAACACATGGAAAAGCACCTTAAACCTATCTCAATCCATGTAAACCCATCAGAGGAAAAGATAGTTAAATTCCTTCAAAGGATGGGTTTTAAGGTCTTTATGGAAAAGGAGGGTGAAAGGACATACTTTTATGCAGAAAAGGGTAAATTCTCACGCCTTGGCGTCTATGTGGTGCATATAGGTCTTTTGGTTATAATGGCTGGAGCCCTTATTGATGCCCTATGGGGAATAAGAGGCACTGTAATAGTGCCGGAAGGCTCCAAAAGCGATACTCTTATTATTCCAGCCAAGGAGAAGGCTATAAAGCTACCCTTTCAGATAGAATTGGAAGACTTCCGAATAGTTAGCTACGAGGAAGAGTTCAAAAGGAAAGGCAAAGTAAAGGAAACGCCCTTTAAAGATGCCATAGCGAGCTTTGAAAGCGATATAAGGATAATTCAAGATGGTAAAGTGGTGGCAAGGGGGACAACGGCCGTCAACTCTCCCTTTGACTTTGGAAGCTACAGGATATTCCAAGCCACCTACGGCCTTACAGGAGAGGCTGGCAAAGCCAAAATAGCCATCTTTGACAAAGCCTTGGCACCCAAGGACCCACAGAAAGCCTTTGTAGGGGAAGTAGAGCTAAAGGCTGGAAAGGTCTCCGAGTTTAAGAATATGCTTCTTTCCATAGACAGGTCCACCCTAAACCTTGAGGATGAGCAAAAGGGCTTTCAAGGGGAGTTAAAGCCCGCCATGGTGGTAAAGGTGCTTATGGATGGAAAATCATATGATGTGCCGGTGGTATATTCTCCAGAGCTTACCATATTTGCCCAATCACAGCTGGAACAGCTCAAAGACTTTCCCTATATATTTTTCCTTGTGGATTTTGAACCTCAATACTTTAGCGGTCTTCAGGTATCTCGCCAAGCTGGCACACCTATCATATGGCTTGGTTCCATCTTGGTTGTGGGTGGTATGCTAATAGCCTTTTACACAGTTCATAGAAAGGTTTGGGCAAGGCTTGAAGGGAACACCTTAAAGGTAGCCTTTTGGTCCCATAAGTTCAAAGAGGAGTTCAAGAAAAGCTTTTTAAACTCTCTGGAGGTGTTAAAGCATGAAAATCCTTCTCATGGAAAAGAACCTAATACTTCTTAGCAGGATAAGGTCTTCTCTAAGTGGCCATGAAGTAAGGACTGGAGGAGATTACCAAGGAGAGGAGCTTGTTCTTATAAACCTTGAGCAGTTCTCTCCGGAAATAATAAAGAGCTTAAAAGAAAAAGGTGCCAAGGTTATAGCCTACTGCGGGCATAAAAGGCTTGACTTTATAAACTTGGCAAAAGAGTTGGGTGCGGACCTCGTAGTTCCAAACAGCCAGATAATAAACGCTGGAGAGCTTATCTCAAAAGTTTAAAAACTCCACTCTTAAGTCTAACAAAAACTCGGGATAAAACTTTTCTAAAAGCTTTTTAACCTTTACCAGAGTTTCTTCCGCTATTGGCCTTTCACCTGCCACGCATACAAAGGCAAGGCTTGCCCTCTGCCAGAGGTCATGATGGTCCACTTCAGCCACGGATACGTTTAAAGAAGACCTTACCTTATCCTTTATTGACCTTATAAAATGCCTTTTTTCCTTAAGAGAACCGTTTTCCGGAAAGAAAAGTTCTACCCTAAGTATGCCAAGCACCATATGGAGTTATATTATAATAACATTCCTGTGTTTTGGTTAATAGTTTTTATTACCTTTCTTAACGCCTTTGCTCTTGATTGTTCTCTTCTTAAGGCAAGGTATCTGGCTCTAAAGGAAGATATGGTTTATGAGGACCTTATGAGAGAGGCCGAATCTTTGATAAACCTTGCCTGCAATAGAGGGGACAAAAAGGCCTTAAGGTCTGCGGACAAAATATTGCAAGCCCTTGAAAATATAAAATTTCCAGAGAGTTTTGGAAAGGATGAAGTGGTTGTCAGCAAAAGATTAAGAAGAGCATCAATTCTTCTCAACGAGACTCAAAAATACTCTAAAAAATACTCTCAGCTCTTTGCCTACCAACTTCTTTTTTACCAAGTGGCCAGAGAAAACTACAGGGTTGGCGATTATGAATATGCCTTAAAATACTCTATAGCTTCTTACAATCTTGGTAGGGCTATACTGGAGCTAAGATGATTTTTAAGGAAGGTGATTATATACTTCTTGTGGAAGGTGAAAAAAGGTATGTAAAACTACTAAATAAGGACTTTAACCTTAGCTTAAAGGGGAAAACCATAAAGTTTGAGGATATAGTGGGCAAAAGGCCTGGTGAGGTGGTAAAGGGCTTTTGCCTTTTGCTTCCAACCCTTGAAGACATCATACTTTATGGATTTAAAAGAAAAACTCAGATAGTTTATCCAAAAGATAGCTTTTACATCGCCTTTAGGCTTGGCCTTTCAAAGGATAAAAAACTCCTTGAATTTGGTGTAGGAAGTGGTGCATCTACGGCCGTTTTCTCCCAGCTTGCTGGAGAGGTGTGGGTATATGAAGTAAGAGAGGATTTTTACAAGCTGGCAAAGAAAAACTGGGAAAGCTTTGGACTGTGCCAGAATGTAAAGCTTGAAAACATGGATTTTATGCTGGCAGACCTGCCGGAAGAGTTTTTTGATGCCGTTTTTGTGGATGTAAAGGACCCACTACCCTACATAGAAAAGGTTTGGAAGGTTCTAAAGGCTGGCGCATCCTTTGGAAGCATACTGCCCACCACAAACCAAGTAAGTGCTTTGATAAAAGCTATGGAAGGACTATTTTGTGATATAGACGTTTTGGAAACACTCCAAAGGCACTATAAGATAAACCCAGAAAGGTTAAGGCCGCAGGACAATATGGTGGCGCACACAGGCTACCTTGTCTTTGCAAGAAAAAGGATATAGTCCTTTATGTCTGGAAGGTCTATTTTGCAGTAGTCATAGCCCTCCGGCACAGTGGCCCCTTTCATTATGAGTATGTATTTTTTTGAAAGCCTATCCAAGATAGGCAATATATCCTTTAGTTTTCCCAAGGCCCTACAAACCACAAGGTCAAACTTTTCATCCACCTTTTGGGCTTCTTTACATATAACTCTGTAAGATAGTCCAAGCTTTACCTTTATATACTCAAGAAAGGCACACTTTTTTGCAACGGACTCTATAAGGGTCAGTTCTATTCTATCCTTGTAGTATATCTTTAGTGGCACACCGGGAAAGCCTGCACCACTACCCACATCGCACAAAGAAAGCCCATCCACCTTAACACCCTTTTCTTCCAAACAAAGGCTCACGCTTACAGAATCAAGAAAATGCCTTATAACAATCTCTTCATCCTCCTCTATGGCCGTTAAATTGTGGACCTTGTTCCACCTTTTTAGCTCCTTAAGGTATATATCAAAGCTTTTTATCTGTTCCTCAGACAGGCTAAAGCCATTCCTTTGGAATATTTCTCTTATCAGTCTTTCAGAAGAAATTTTATATCCTCCGCCATCTTTTGTGGGTCTTGCTTAGAAGGTGTATAAAGGAGCTTTATCTTGTTGTCTGGGGTGATAAGGTATATGGTGGCCGTATGGTCTATAAGGTAGCCACCTGCCGATTGACCTTCCACCTTTTTGTAATAGGCCTTATACTCCTTTGCCACCTTTCTTATCTCTTCCTCGGAGCCTCTTAGGCCTATAAAGGTGGGGTTAAAGTAAGGCACATAGCCTTTTAGCACCTCTTCCGTGTCCCTTTCTGGGTCCACGCTTATAAAAAGCACCTGCACCTTTTGAGCTTCTTCCGGCCTTAGATAATTCATCATCTTTGCCATTGTTTCAAGGGCTGTGGGACATACATCGGGACAGTGGGTATATCCAAAGAATATAAGCACTATCTTACCTTGGCCGGTGTAATCGGATAGCTTTACCCTTTTTCCATTGTGGTCTGTTAGCTCAAAGTTATAGGCTGGCTGGTCAAAAAGATGGCCATAGAACTCATGCTGTTTTTTACAAGAAGCTACAAAGGCCAAAAGAAGGACTATAAGAAAGGTTAATTTTCTCATAATTTAAAATTATAGCAAAGGCTTACCTTTGTGCCAAGGCCCTTTTTACTTTCTATCTTCATATCCATACCGCTCTTTTGTGCTATAAGCCTCACTATGTATAATCCAAGGCCTGAACCATCCTTATCTGTAGCCTCCCTGTAAAAAAGCTCACCCGCCTTTTCTGGATGTTCCATGCCTATGCCCTCATCCTCAACCACTATACATCCATCCTTAAAGTAAAGGCTTATCCTTGCACCCTTCTCAGAATACTTGTAAGCATTTTCTATAAGATTTCTTAAGGCCAGTTTAAAGTATTCCTTGTCCACTTCTATCTCCTTGTCCTCTTCAAGATAATCCACAAAAAAGTTTCTTTCCTCCTTTATAAACTCATACTCCTCTTCTATCTCTGCAAAAAGCTGGTTTATGCTTACCCTTTCTACCTTTAGTGGCATTTGAGATTCAAGCCTCATTATGGTGGCAAGCTGGGTTATAAGCCTTTCCATCTTTTCCGACTGGGCATATACTCTGGAGTATATTTCTCGTAGCTTTTCTTCACCATAGGCACCCATCTGCAAAAGCTCCATCTGTCCTTTTATGTAGGCCAAGGGCGTCTTTAAGGCATGGGTTATGTTCCTAATAAACTCCCTCTGCCATAAAATTATGCTTTTTAACCTTTCCACCATATTGGCATAAGCCTCTTCCAAAAGGCCAAACTCATCCCGCCTCCCACTCACCTTTATTTCTATATCCAACTGACCCTTGGATATGCGTTCTGATATATCCCTAAGGTAAGACAAAGGTTCAAGAAGTCTTTTTATTGAAAAAACCGCAAGCAAGGATGCAGGGAGAGATATAAATAGGACTAAAATAGCTGTAAAAATTAATATCCTGTGTTCTATTTTCCTTATACCTTCCAACTTTCCCAAGATTATAAGCTTGTAGTGGCCAATTTCTTTAACTATAAAAGCATATTCCTTTCCTACACCCTTCTTTTCCTTTAACATTTGCTTTATTTCTTCTTCCTCAACCTCTGGCATACTTCCTTCCAAAAAACTCTCCTTATTTAAAACTCTACCTTTTTCATCTACCAAAATGCTGGCTATTTCCCTTGATACAACGTCCTCCGCAAGGAGTTTGGCATAGAAATTGGGATTTTTATAATACTTTTTATAAAAGTCTATTAAAGGGTTTACCTGATACTCCATGTAATTGAGGGTATATTCATAAAGGCTACTTCTTATAAGCAAAAGACTAAAAAAGGAAAGTAAAAATACACTGCCTATATAAAGACTGAAGAAAAGAATTAGTGCTTTAAGCCTAACTGACATCTTCTAAGCTTAACATATAACCGTATCCTCTTACCGTTTTTATAAGCTTGTGATCCTTATCTCCAAGTTTGTTCCTTAGGTTTTTTATATAAACATCCACTATGTTAGAACCTTCACCATAAGAGTATCCCCAAACCTTGGCATATATCTCATCCCTACTAATAGCAGACCCAGCCCTCTCCATAAGAAGCTTCAAAAGGTTAAACTCCTTCTGTGTGGTGTGTATTTTACTACCCTTATAATAAACTTCAAGAGACTTTAATCTTAATTCAAGATCGCCAACCTTAAGCACCTCTGGACCATTCTTTTTGTACCTTCTTAATACAGCCCTTATCCTTGCTATAAGTTCTTTAAAAGAGAAAGGCTTTGTTATGTAATCGTCCGCACCAGCGGAAAGACCTTCCACCTTATCCTCAATTTGAGCCTTGGCCGTAAGCATGATTATGGGAATATCTTTTGTCTCTCTTATCTTTTTACAAACCCTTAGACCATCCATTTTTGGTAGCATAATGTCCAAGATCACAAGCTCGTAATCTTCTTCCATGATCTTGTTTATTGCACTGTAGCCATCCCTTACCCAATCTACTTGAAAGCCTTCGTGGCTTAGACCATCTTTAAGTAGCTGTCCCAAGGATTGATCATCTTCAACCAATAAAACCCTCATGCCTCTTGTAGCTTTATGTATTCTTCTATCTTAAGAATTTTTAATATATCCCTATAAGGTTGAAGTGCTACCTCCAGCTCCTGTTCAAACCTATCCTGCCCAAGCACATTATAGCTTAAATCCAACAAAAATTGCAAAAAGCCAAAGGCTTCTCCTTCATCCCTTGGTCGTCTTCTGTAAAATATGGTGCCTTCTTGGTATTTTAGCACCTCTGAAGAAGACAGTTGAGAGAGTATTACATGATTAAGGTGGCTTGCATGTTTCAAAAGGATGCCATATATAAGGTTAAGCAAGAAGAGATAAACCACATCTTTTATATTTTCCATGGATTGATAAAAGGTAATGTCAACGTATCCTATTTTTTCAAATGATATTTTGTTTATGACCTTCATGCTTTCACCTTCTTCTTTTACAACACCTAAAAGCGTGCCATCTTTACATAGGATATAGCTTTTGGATTTACCAGAATACACACCCACAACTCCAGTTCTACCTTCCATACTCATAGCTACCAATATCTTTCCAATTTCTATAAAAGAAATAGGTAGACCTTGAACAACCTTGTTATCAGCATGCTTAAGTATTAATAAGTCAAGTATACTGCTACCAACTTTTATTACGCTTAGAAAAGAAAGCTTTTGGTTATTAAGAAAAAGATCAAATATTTCTGGATTAAAAGGATAGATTGCGAAAAGTTGGCCCTTTTTGTAATATAATTCAAACTCAAAGTCGCTTCCAGTTAATTTCATTATGCCAGTAAATTTACTAAGCTGAAAGTTCTCAAATAAAGTTATAAGATTTATCTTTTCTGCCTCTACATTGTTCATTAAGTAATCAATTTCAAAATTTTCTCTTAGGATATCCGGGTTTTGAAACTGGTTTATGTCCAAATATCCCTTGGAAAAAAGAGTATTAAGGTTTCTTATCTCTTCAATCAAACTGTTTGGCGACGATATTAGTATGTGATATATGCTTTTACCATCATAAATTTCGCTTTTTTCAAAATTTTTTAACACTTTTACTACGGCTAATGGTGTTATAACTCTATCTATAAGACTTTTTAACTCTCTATGCACCAATTGAAGTTGAAGAACCAATTCTTCTGCAGATATGGGTTCTTCAAGCTCTATTATGCCTTCTATAGGGTTTTCTCTAAAGGTAAAAAAAGCCTCTGGGTTTTCCATAAGCTCTGAAAGGTGGTACAAAAGCATAGACCTTTTATTCACATTGGGTATGTTTTCGCTTGTGCCAAGCCCAAATCCTTTTATTAGGCCCCTTTCTACATAGAGGGATACAATGTTTACTCCAAGAAAGAGGTTTAATATACCTACCTTGCTAAAAAGACATCCATTTAACAGGTCTACTAAATCCTGTTGTGAAGACAAATACCCCGATATCATAACATCATCCTTTCTACTTTTGATATGAGGTAATCCTCAAGTAGTTTAAAGGTTTCCAATACGCCCTCACCCTTTATAGCACTGGCACATACGGAAGGGTACCTATCAACGTTTATACTCTTTTCTAATTCCTGGTAGCTTAAGGTGTTTGGCAGGTCCATCTTGTTGTATTGAAAAACCAAAGGCACATCTCCTAAACTTTTCCCAAGGCGCAAAAGGTCAGCCTTGAGAAGGTTGTAGAAATTTATGTTTTCTGTTAGCCTTTCTTTTTGAGAATCCACTACAAAAACCAAGCCATCCACACCTCTAAGAACAGTAAGCCTTATGTCCTTGTAAATATCCTGTCCAGGGACAGTGTATAGAGCAAAAGACACAGTTATATCTCCCACTTTTACCTTTTTTGTTGTAAAGTCAAAGACTAAGGTCCTTTCCCCTTGTGTATCAAGCTTTACAAGGTCTAAACCTTCCATCTCCGAAAGCTTTTCAAGGTTTGTGGTCTTGCCCGATTGGGCCACACCATAATAAACCACCTTTAACCTTATAAGCTTTTTTTCAACGTCCACCAGCATGAAAAGCCCTCCTTATCCTTATTTCCCCCCAGGTTAAACATCCTGAACATAAGGGGTAATAGCTATTATAAGCCTTTCCACAACTGCACACAAAGGGTTTTAATAGATGCTTTATACTTGTTAGGCAATATTTGTCCTGGTCTTTGTGAGAAAGTGTGCTGTATAAAAGAGCCTTCATCTGGTCGGATAAGCTTTCTTCTAACTCTTTTGCTTTGCTGAGAAGGTTTAGCTTTATGTAAACCATAGCGAGAATATCTGGTGAAATCATATCCTTTTTAGATTCCACAATATCCAGCAACTTGGTAAGGGTAGATTGATCCTCCGAAAGGTTCCATAAAACATCTTCTTGATAATTTAATGATAATACTTTATCCCAGTGTTTTCTTGCGTCTTTTGTTTTATCTCTTGAAAGCAGGTATTTTATGTAAACTGCATACACAAAGGGAGTTGTATAAAGGTCCATGGCCTTTTCTATAAGCCTTTCTTCACCTTCCTTTTGGTAAAGTTCTGCTAAAATTTCGGCTTTTATCCTTTTTTGTTTTTCCTTTTCCCATCTTTCGCAAAGGTCAAGCATCTTGTCTTGATATTCAAGTGCCTCTTGCCATCTATCTTGTAAAGAATAAACATCCCTTAGGCCTTTTAGGGCTTTGAGGTTTTCTTCATCTTGAGACAAAGCTTTCTTGAATTCTTCCTCTGCTTCTTGAAGCTTTCCTTCTTTTAAGAACAGTTCGCCTACTAAAATTGGGTCAAAAGCTTTTGCCTCTTCTACTCTACCTTGTTCTATAAAAAGTTTTGCAAGTATGCTCTTTATGCCTTGAAGGGACTTGGCTGGGCCTCCAAGGATACGTTCCGCCCTATTGATATAACCTCTTGATAACTCTTTTAGGCCCTGGTCTATGCTGTTTAGCTTTCTTTTTAGACCAACCTCCTTAAAGATAAAGTAAAAGGATGGTATGAAAAATCCAAGGGTAAAGGAAAGGAGCAAAAGCACAAAAAGTGGCACTTTATAAACTGTATAGAAAAAACTTACCTCCACATACCCAGCGTTCTGAGCTATAAATAGAAGAAAAAGCACCACCAAAGAAAGAGAGAGCAGTATTTTTATTAGGTTCATAGCTCTAACCTCTCCGCCGTTGAGTAGAGCCATTCAAGGTCATAGTATTCCCTCCATTCCTTGAGGAATATATGAACTATTATATCAATAAGGTCAATGAGAATCCAAGCGCCTTCTTCCGCACCTTCCACATGGTCTGGCTTTATGTTTTTCTTTTCAAGCTCTTCCAAGAGGTATTTTAGGAGGGCCTTGGCATGCACTGGAGAGTTGGCTGTAGCGATAACAAAATAGTTGGCTATGTTTGTATGTTTTGAAACGTCCAACACAACAATATCTTCCGCCTTCTTATCTTCAAGAAGGCTCTTTAAAGTTTTTAATAGTTCCTTATTGTCTTGCATATTCCTTTAATTGCTTATAATAGGTATTTTCTCCGTATACCTCCTTATACTTTTCCATAAGCTTTAAACCTTCTTGCCTGCTATCTTCTGCGAGTTTTTTCCATCTTTCTATTTCTCCTTCCAGAAAGGCTATTCTGTTTTGTATTGCTTTTTTATCCTCTTCGGATTTAACAGCTTTTAACTCCTTTTGAGCTTCCTCTATCCATCCTTTGTATTTATCTTCCTGTTTCTTTGCCTGTTTTTTCACCAAAAGTAGAGATTTTATATATCTGTATAGAACTTCGGCCTCAGAAACTTGTTCAGGGTAGTTTATCAAAAGGTTCTTATACCTAAGGGATGCAGAATAATAATATCCAAAGTCTTCGTAAAACCTTCCTATAAGGTATTCATGCTTTGCCAGTTTGCTTTGAGCGTCATCTATTAAGCTTATTACTCTGTCTGCATATGGGCTGTTTGGATATTTGGTAAGAAATTCCTTAGCCTTATCTATGGCTTTTAGTGTATAGCTTTGGTCTCTGTATGCGTCTGGTGCCACCTTCATGTAGCTATCCACCACCATAAAATACACCTTCTCTGCCTCTGGACTTTCTGGATAGTAAAAGAGGAAATCCTCTAAGTATATAATGGCGTTTATGTAGTCCTTCCTAAGGTAATAGCTTTCAGCTATGGTGTATTTGGCAGATTTTATCTCTTGTGGGCTTAGGTTTTCAAGGTATTTGAGGGCTTCGGATAGTTTGCTTATGGCTTCCTTATAATCTCTTCTTGAATAGGCAGACATGCCTTGTGAGTAGGCTTCAAGGGCCAGTTTAGCCCTCTCTTCTTTGGTCATCTTGGCACAACTAAAGACAAAAACAAGTAATAAAAATATAATCTTCTTACTCATGGCTCATATTAAAGTTATTTACACCAACATCATAACTACTATCAACTTGCACATAAGAATAGCCTTTTGATTGCATAGCCTTTTTAACCTTTTCATACCTAATAGGATGTACTTGAATCTTTATGGCTTTGTGAGCATGTTCTTCTATTTCTTTTTCCAATTCAAAAAGGAAGAAAGAGGAACTTTTGATGTAGCCTTTGCCAGAACAGTAAGGGCAGGATTCTGTAAGTAGTTTACTAAGGCTTCTTCCAGATTTTTTCCTTGACATCTCCAGTATGCCCAGTTTTGTAAAACCATGTATGTTAATATGGCACGCTTCTTCTCCAAAGGCCTGTTGCATGCTTTTAATTATAATCTCTTTGTTCTCCTGCTTTTTCATATCAATAAAATCTATAAGAATTATACCACCTATGTCCCTAAGAATGATTTGTTTTACTATTTCCCTCACAGCTTCAAGGTTTGTTCTTAGGGCGTTCTCCTCATGGCAAGAACCAATTGGGTCTCCGCTGTTCACATCTATTATGGTAAAGGCTTCCGTTTCTTCTATGGTTATGTACCCACCACCCTTTAGCCAAACCACTTTGTTAAGAATGCTTCTAAGGCTATCTTGAAGCTTGTATTTATGCACATATGCGCTTGGGTCCTTTATGTATAGATTTTTCTTAAGCAGGTCTGGCTCAAAGACCTCAAGGAAAGAGGCTATTTCGTTCCATATAAGGGGGTTGTCCGATATTATTTCTTCCATATCTTGCCAATGGTCTCTTATTAGTCTTATGTATGATGGGTATTCTTCCAATATGGGTTGGGGTTTTTTTAGTACCTTAGCCCTCTTTTCTATCTGATGCCATAAGCTTCTTAACTTTTCAAGTTCCTCTTTTATCTGTTCATGTGTGGCCTTTACTGCTGCGCTTCTTAGAATCACACCTTCTTCTTTTAAATCTTTTTCCAATAAACTACAAAGCCTATCCTTTTCCTCCGACTGTATTTTGCTGGAGCATTTTATATCCTTGCCTCTTGGAAAATATATAAGGTACTTTCCTACCAGTTTTACGTTGGTGGTGAGCTTGGCTCCCTTTTCTCCTTCTGGCTCTCTTACCATCTGGACTATAAGGCTTTCTCCAACTCGGTAGTTTTCACCTTTCAAAGGAAGAAAGGCATCCCTCCCTATGCCTACGTCTACAAAAACTCCGTCCATACCTTTTGCAAGCCTTTTTACTTTCCCCTTAAATATGCTGTCTGTTAGCCTTTTTGAACCTCTTTCTTCCGCGCTTATTTTATACACACTTTCCCCTTCTATAAGAAAGGAAAGTATAAGCTCGCCAGAAGACAAAACAACCAGTCTTTTAGCCATACACTTTTATTATACACGTTCTATAAGGCTTTTAAGTATTTCTCTCTCTAAGGGTGAGCTTACCTTTGGAAGTATGGTATCTATCACAAGCGCCTTCACATCGGAATACTTGTTTAGCCTTCTGGCGCATCTTATTGTATCCCTTATGGAAAAGACAAAGTCTACTGGTTCTTCCGATTGTTGAGTTTGATAGGCTCTGTAAGCCTTCCTTATGGCGTTGGCTATTTTTATGAGTTCAAAAAGCTTCCATATGTGTTCTTCTAATCTTTCAATGCCTTCTATGTTCTTGACCTTTATTCCATTTACCACATGATGCCACAGGTAAAGGAAGTCTTCTGAGCTTAAAAGTGAAAGTTCCGGCACCTGATTTCTTAAAATGAGAGCTTCGTCCGCACTGTAAAGGCCTCCCTCTTCTTCAAAGGGTGGATAGTCTATGAAGAGTATGTCTGCTCTGGATTTTATGTCTTGGGGTAGTTCGGATACACCTAAGTAGTTTTGCGGGTTCATACCTCCCACCAAGATTACTTCTTTGTGTGCCTTTATAACCTCTCCAGTTGGCAATGTTAAATACCTTCTGTAGTCAAAAAGAGGGTTAAAAAGCTTTACCATACCAGCTGGTAGTGTGTTTATCTCGTCAAAGTATATGACTGCACCTGGTGTTTGCAAGGCTTTTACCAAGTCTGAGTAAACTCTCCTCGTGCCTCTTTTGGGGTCAAACTCATACACAAAGGTTATGTCTTCCCTTTCCATCTTGGAGTTGCAAGGGACTATATATAGTGGCCTGTTGGTAAGGGCAGAAAAGACCTCCACTAAAAAGTTCTTTCCAACGCCCGCATCACCCTCAAGTATGAGTATACCTTCCGAGTATAGCACTTGCTCTTTTACGATGGAGGTGAATTTTTCAAGGTTCTTTACAAACCATGGCGTTTCCTCGTAAGATACAAACAGGGGAGTTCTTGGTGGATCATAGGCAAAAAGGCCATTAAGATGTCTTAGATATTTTTTTACCCATTGGGGCAAAGACCGTAAGTCTTTTTGAGAAAGCAGGTTAGAATACCTTTTGGGCTCCAAAAGGATGCCATCTTCTCTCTCAAAGGCTATCTTTGCATAAACCTCATCCTTTATAAATACTCTATCTTCTACTTTTAGCCTCCACTTTAGCTTTTTCCTTTCGCCAGAAAAGCGTGGGAACTCCTCCGACCCAAAAAAGACCCTTGTATCTTCAATTCTTATCCTATACCTTTTTAGTTTGTTTTCAAGTAGTTTTTCTTGGACTATTCGGGAAAGCTCCCTTTGTCCTTCCTCTCTTAGCTCCTTTGGGAGTTTGTTGAGAAATTCCCTTGTATTTTTTATCTCTTCAAGGCTTTCAAAGTCTCTTAGGTCCTCGCTGTTTAAGGTAGCTATGCTGGTTTTCACCTTTTGAAGGTGTTCCTGTAGCTTATTTTGTAAGTGCTTTTCAATCTCTTCCTTTAGCTCCTTTAGTTTTTCAGCCCACTCATCCCTCTCTATCCTTATCCTGTTTTCCACCTCCCTTAGGTCCTCTGCTGTAATGCTATCCTGAGCTATTTTTAGCCTTATGCTTTCTAAAAAGGCCTCAAACTTGGCCTCTTCAATCATTCTATTTGCTTGAAGTATAACCTCCCTTACCCTCCTTATAGGCATGTCCATAGCCATTAATCTCTTATACTCCTCCAACTCCGAAGGGTCTGTGCTTGGGCTTATCTTTTTTAGACTTCCTTTTAGCTTTTTAAGCTCCTCTTCTGCCCTCTTTACCATCTGGGACTGGCGGTCTACATCAAAAAGGAATTCGGTTAAGTTGGTTGTAATAGACCTAAGGCTGTAAAAATCCTTATCATCCTTGTAGGTATGGGTGCATGTGTAAATGGTTCCATCGGGGGATACTCTTACCACAGAATATCCAAAGCCTTCAAAGGTATGGATGTATACAAACTCTGGAAGATAAACAAGACCAAGCTTATTATCTTCTGCATCCGCAAGGAACAAAAAGTCCCCATCGGGGGATATATCCATATGGTTTATGTTTATTGCTGTGGTAAGGCTTTTTAGTGGAGATTCAAGTTGAAGGTCATAAAAGAATAGGTCCTTACCCTCCGAAAGAAGTATGCCATCCTTTAGCACAAGAGCGCCTTTTCCAGAAGGATGGTTTAGTCTTTTTATAAGGTTCCCTCCAAGGTCGTAAAGGGCCACACCCTTTGTGCCAGAAAGCAAAAGCCTTGTGGAGCCTACAAACCTAAGAAGCTTTAATTCTCCTATGTTTGCCTCCGAGTAAGAAAAGACCTTTTTAAACTCCAACCCTTCCGTTCCAAAGCCTCCAGATATGTCTATCACATAAACCCTTTCTCCTACCACACCGTAGGCAAGCAGGTTTCCACTTATATCCAGTCCAGCGGAGGCACGCACGCCCTCCTGCGTGGTTCTAAAGCTTTTCCAGGTTTGGGGGTTCCTCTTGTCCTCAAGGAGATAGACCACCAGGTAAGGCGGTGTCAAGAGGGCTAAGTAGGAGCCTTTAAAAAGGGCTTCTGTAATAACTTGTGCTGGTGGTCTGGATGGAAGCCTATGAAGCTTTCCACTCCAATCGTAGAGCTGAAATACTCCATGCCTTCTTCCCACAAGGAGCCAATAGCCATCCTCCGAGACATCTATAGCGTCCACCCAAAACTCTTCTATCCTTGCGTCTGGGTCCTTTTCAAGGAAGTCTTTGGGATATAGCCTTAGGTCGCCTTTTGGCGTTCTTATTTCTAAAACACTTATCTCTTCCTTTTCCTTTTTTCCAAAAATCCTGTCCAGAATACCCATAACCATAAAATATTAATCTGTGGAAGGTAAAAAAGCTTATGATTTAGCTTACCTTGAGGTGCTTAATGGAAAGGAAAACATGGAAAGGGATTGGAATAACCTTCTTATAACAGAAGAAAGCCAAAGGCCCTGCTTTAGAATATACCAATGGAAGGAAAAAACCCTTAGCTTGGGCTATTCCCAAGAGCCTATAAATCTTTCCATTCCTGTGGTAAAAAGGCCTACTGGTGGCGGAGCCCTTCTTCATGGTTGGGACCTGTCCTTTTCCTACACAGGCCTTAGGAAGGATTGGGGAGGTAGCTTTTCAAAGATATACATAAACTTTATGGGTTTGTTGCTTGAGCTTTTAAAAAAGGTGGACCCTGCCTTTGATATGAGTAGGTATAGGGGAGGTTATGAAGGCTATTTTTGTTATTTCTATCCAACCCTTGGTGAGATAAGCTTTAAGGGTAAAAAAGTGGTTGCCTGTGCTATGAGAATGGGTAAAGAGGCCTTTCTTTTACATGGAAGCTTATTTTTGGATATGGATTACACATATTTTGAGAACCTTACTGGCATAGAAGGAAAAAAGTTAAAGGAAAGGATAATTACCTTTAAAGAGTTGGGCCTTGGCTTTGAAGAGGCCGTAGAGCTAATGCATGGTCTAAAAATGCTTTGTAATACTTCTAATGTCTAAAATGTCTTGTACCAGTGAACACCATAGCCATATTATGTTGGTTTACAGCCTCTATTACCTCCTTATCCCTTATGGACCCACCTGGCTGGATTATAGCTCTTATTCCTACTTCCTGTGCCAGGTCCACACTATCCCTAAATGGTAAAAAGGCCTCTGATGCCATAACACTACCTTTTAGGTCAAAGCCAAACCTTTGGGCCCTTGCAATGGCACAGCGTAAGCTATCCACCCTTGATACATTACCCGACCCTATGCCCAAGGTTCTACCACCCTTGGCTATCACTATGGCGTTGGACTTTACATACCTACATACTTTCCAGGCAAAAAGAAGGTCTTGCATTTCTTCTTCCGTGGGATGTCTTTGAGAGACTACTTCAAGCTTTTCATAATCAATGTTGTCTTCTTCCTGCAACAGATATCCACCGCTTACCTTTTTTATATCAAAGGAAAAGGAGTAGCCAAGAGCCTGAACAAGCCTTAGGTTTTTCTTCTTGGAAAGCACCTCAAGGGCTTCTTCCGACCATTCTGGTGCAATAATAACTTCAAGGAATATGTCTGTAAGCCTTTCTGCAAGCTGTTTTTCTACTCTATCGTTGAAGGCTACAATACCGCCAAAGGCGGATTCTGGGTCTGAGGAAAGGGCCTTTTCAAAGGCTTCCAATAGATTCTTACCAAGGGCCACACCACAAGGGTTGTTATGCTTAACAATAACACAGGCAGGGTTAGAGAATTCACTTACAAGCCTAAAAGCGGAATCGCTATCAAGATAGTTATTAAAGGACATCTCCTTACCCTGCAGTATGCGAGACCTTGCTATGCCAAGGTCCTCAAGAGGGTTATGAAATAGCCAAGCCTTCTGATGAGGGTTTTCTCCATACCTTAAGCTTCCAAAAAGCTTCATAGGTAATGAGAAATAGGAGGGGATACTGTCCACTTCCCACAGCCTTTCCAAGGCCCTGGAAATGAGAGCATCATAGTAAGCCGTTAAGGAAAAGGCCTTTATAGCCAGTTTTTTCCTATCTTCAAGGCTAAGGGTGCCCTCCTTTATCTTATTGGCCACCCAAGCATAGTCTTGAGGGTCCACCACAACAGCTACTCTATAAAAATTCTTAGCGGAGGCTCTGATTAAGGTAGGCCCACCTATATCTATAAACTCCATGAGTTCTTGTTCCTGTAGGTCTTCTTTTAGTTTTTCCTCAAAGGGATAAAGGTTTACCACCACTAAGTCTATTGGCTCTATGCCAAGCCTTTTTATCTCTTCCTTGTCCTTTTCTACCCAATCTCTGTAGAGTATGCCGCCATGTATGGCGGGATGCAGGGTCTTTACCCTTCCGTCCAATATTTCTGGAAAGTTTGTGATTTCTTCCACCTCCTTTACTTCATAGCCAAGGCTTTTTATAAACTTGGCTGTACCACCGGTGGAGATTATTTCGTAGCCCTTTTCTTTTAGAGCTTCCAAAAGCACATCAAGACCTTCTTTGTAATAAACCGACAGAAGAGCCCTCATGGAATAAAGATTTTACACCAATTTAAAGCTTCTAAGAAAGTATTAAAATTTTAAGCCATGCATGTGCTTTTGATTGGCCTTGGTAATATGGGGAATAAGTATTTTTGGAAGCTGGAACAGATGGGTGAAAGGCTTGTGCTTTGTGATATAGACCCATCTAAGGAGAAAAAACCACATCCTTTTTATTGCCACTTTGGTGATGTGAAAGAGGATGTGCGGGCAGTTATTGTGGCAGTGGACCCAAAGGACCATGTAAGTATAGCAAAGGAGTTTTTGAGTAAGGATATTCCTGTGCTTTTGGAAAAGCCACCAGCCCTTAGCTCAAAAGAGTTTGAAAGTATAAAAAACTATGAAAAACTCTATATTTCTGAGGTAGAAAGCTACTCCGTATGCGCCCAATTTCTAAGAAAGCCTGAAAAGTTTATAAAGATTGAAAGGTTTGGCAAAGGTAGAGGCTACATCTCACCCCTTTGGGACCTCGCCTGGCATGACCTCTATTTACTTCAAAACATATCTGAAAACATAAAGGTTGAAGCCTTGGAAATAGATGGAGAAGTTTGGACCTTGAGAGGCAGTTTGGATGGCCTTCCCTTTAGTATAAGCGTGGCTTGGGAGCATCCACAGCCAAGAAGGCTTTGGTATATAGACGAGGACCTTCTTCTTGACTTTGGTGAGGAAAGGGTGTATGAAAGGGGAAGACTTTTAAAGGAAGAAAAGAGAGACAAGCTAAGGCTTATGGTGGAGGACTTTTTAAAGGGGAGCTTTGACAAAAAAAGCGTGCAAAGGGCCTATATAAACCTTAAGATCCTTGAAAGCCTCTCTTAATCGTATTTTTCCTTTTTTATCTGCTCTTTATCCACGCCAAGTTCAATCAAAATACTGGCTATATCTTCCACAAACTGGGGTGGGCCACAAAGATAGTAAAGGTTTGTAGGTATGTCTTCCACTTCTTTTAGGATCATGTCCGTGTTTATCCTGCCCGTGTAGCCCTTCCAGTCTGGTGGCCAAGAACGTGTAAGGGTATGAACCACCTTTATGTTTGAGTGTTTATCCATCCTTTCAAGCTCTTCTCTGTATATGATCTCCTCGTAATGTGTGTTGGAATAAAGCAAGGTAGCTCTGACATGGTCAAGACCTGCTGAAACTATATACCTTAGAATACACATAAGAGGCACTATTCCACTGCCTGCACCGATGAGAACAAGGCTCGTGCCCATTTGAGGAACCCATACGAACTTTCCGTAAGGGCCCTTTATCAAAAACTCATCCCCTTCCTTTACCTTTTCTGTTAAAAAGGCAGAGGCTCTGCCGTTTGGAACCTTCTTTATGGTAAGCTCAAGGGAGTCCTTTTGAGTGGGTGGGCTGGCTATGGAGTAAGCCCTTTTCAAAACTTCTCCCTCGTAAGGAACGTTTAGCATCACATATTGGCCTGGATAAAAGTCAAAGTCTACTCCTCGTAGGTCAAAGACCAAGGTCTTTGTGGTAGGTGTTTCTCTTTTGACTTCAATAACTCTACCTTTGAACTCCCTTATGGGCTTTTTTTCAAGCTCCATCCTTACCTCCTCAAAGCTGGGAAGAGTATAACTTCCCTTATAGAGTCCACATCTGCCAGTATCATAACAAGCCTATCTATGCCTATGCCTTCACCACCAGTGGGGGGCATACCATATTCAAGGGCCGTTATAAAGTCCTCATCCATGGACATTGCCTCCTCATCTCCCATCTCCTTCTCCTTAAGCTGTTCTAAGAACCTCTCCTTTTGGTCCTCTGGGTCGTTCAGCTCTGTGTAGGCGTTGGCAAGCTCCTTTCCTGCCACAAAAAGCTCAAACCTTTCCACTAGGTCTGGGTCTTTTCTGTGGCTCTTGGCAAGGGGCGATAGGATTTTGGGAAAGTCCAAAACAAAGCATGGTCCCCAAAGCTCATCTTCCACAAGCATATCAAAGACCTTATCTATTAGCTTGGCATGGGTTAGGCTTTCGGCCTTTGGCACACCTATCTTCTTTGCAAACTCCCTTAGACCTTCCACATCTCTCAAGAAAAAGTCTTTGTCCTTTCCAGTTTTTTCTTCCAAAAGGTCAAAGTATTTGTACCTCTTATAAGGTGGTGTAAAATCAAGCTCCTTTCCTCTGTAGCTTATCTTAAGAGTCCCCAAGGTATTTAAAAGCACATGGGAAAGTAGCCTTTCGGTGAAGTTCATAAGGTCCTCATAGTCCCAATAGGCAGCATAAAACTCCACCATGGTAAACTCAGGGTTGTGGGTTGTGTCCACTCCCTCGTTGCGGAAATTTTTGCCAAGTTCATAAACTCTGTTAAAGCCCCCCACTATAAGCCTTTTGAGGTATAGCTCTGGTGCTATCCTAAGGTATAGGTTCTGCTCAAGGTAGTTGTGGTATGTAATAAAGGGCTTAGCATTAGCACCTGAGGCCACATGTTGCAAAATGGGAGTCTCCACCTCCAAAAAGCCCTCTGAGTTCAAAAAGTTCCTTATCTCTTGTATTACCTTACTCCTTAGGATGAATATCTTCCTTGCATGTTCGTTGGCTATAAGGTCCAAGTATCTCTGCCTGTAGCGGACTTCTACATCCTTTATGCCGTGCCACTTTTCCGGCATGGGATGAAGACTCTTTGAAAGTAAAGAAAAGCTTTCCACCTCAACGGTTAGCTCACCAGTCTTTGTCCTAAAGAGCTTGCCCTTTACTCCTATTATGTCCCCCAAATCTACCAGGTCCTCAAAATCTTTAAAAGCCTCTTCTCCTATGAGGTCTGCCTTTACGTATATCTGTATCCTTCCTGTGGCATCTTGGAGATGCCCAAATATGGCCTTTCCCATACTTCTTAGTGTGATGAGCCTTCCTGCCACAGAGACCTCTTCAAAGTTTGGTTCAAGGTCGTACTCGGCCTTTAGGCTTTGTATATCAAGGCTATTGTTTTCTTGCGTAGGCACGGCGGAAAAAAGGCATAACTTACCCTCATACCTGTCCAGCTTACCCCTTAGAGTATATTCCTTACCGGCTTGTAGCTCTTGTTCTGTTATGGCAAGTATTTCAACGCCGGAGGCGTCTGAAAGCCTAACAAGATAGCCCTTTTCCAGCTTGGAGACCCTTTTAGCTATTCCCTTTACGCTTACCTCCTTACCATCCGTTGGCTTTTCATACTTGTCCCTTATATCACCTATCTGATGGCTTACCTCAAACTTGTGAGGATAGGCTAAATTCCTCTCTCTTAGCTTTTTAAGTTTTTCAAGTCTTGACCCTTCCATAAAAAAAGGATTATAGCACTTTTGGAGTATAATCTTCTTCATGAAAACAGGCTTTGTATATAGCCACATATACCTTGAACACCATTGGAAAAACCATCCAGAAAACAAAGACAGGCTTATAGCCATAGTGCAAGAACTGGAAAGAAAAGGACTGTTAAAGGAATTGGTGCATATTGACCCAAGAAGGGCCTCCGCCCAAGAGGTCTCTTTAAACCACGACCCTACTTACATACAAGAGGTGGCAGACTTTTGCGCAGCAGGTGGTGGCTACTTGGACCCGGATACTTATGCAGTGCCATCTTCTTATGAGGTAGCCCTACATGCGGTGGGTGGCGTGCTTGAAGGCATAGACAGGCTTTTAAAAAAGGAAGTGGATGTGGTATTCTGTGCCGTAAGGCCACCTGGCCATCATGCCGAATATGCAAAGGCTATGGGCTTTTGCCTCTTTAACAACATAGCCATAGGCGCCCACTATCTTCTTCAAAAGGGCTTTGATAGAGTCTTTATAGTGGATTTTGATGCCCATCATGGAAATGGAACACAAAAAAGTTTTTATGAGGATGACAGAGTATTTTACTTTTCTTCCCACGAATACCCCTTTTATCCCGGCACAGGTTCTCGTGAAGAAAAAGGTGCAGGGAAAGGCTACGGCTATACCCATAACGAACCACTTCCAGCAGGCGCAGGAGATAAGGAATTTAGCCAGATATACTTGGAAACCCTTCCAAAGATTTTTTATGAATACAAGCCACAATTTTTGCTTGTATCGGCAGGCTATGATGCCCACAGGGATGACCCCCTTACCTATTTGAACCTTTCTACAGAAGGCTTTGGTAGAATAGTGGACAGCCTTCTAAGCTTGGCAAAGGACCTATCCATACCCGTGCTTTTCGCCTTAGAGGGTGGCTATAACTTGCAAGCTTTGGCCCAGTGCGTTAGCCTAAGCATAGAAAGGATGTTGGAGGCATGATGTTAAAAAGGATAAAACACTACATATTTCAAGCCATTTCCTTCATCTTTGTGGTATACGGCTTTTACCTGCTTTTTCTCTTCCTTCTGGACACATCCCTTAGAGTAAACAAAACCTTAGCCTATCCCTTTTCCATAGGCATCACCCTGCTTTTGGCAAGCTTTACTCTTTATTATTGGGTAAAGAAAGGGAAATTGCCTTTATAATATTATTTGAGGGCGATTAGCTCAGAGGTAGAGCGCCATCCTCACAAGATGGAGGTCGGAGGTTCGAGTCCTCCATCGCCCACCATTTGAAATAGATTTAATACTATGAGTAGTCTAAAGGAAAGCCTCATTAAAATTGATGAGTTTGTTTACAAGCTACCGGAGAACACAATTCAAGGGCAAAAAGTACCAGTCTACTTTTACCTTAGCGATAGACTCTTTGAACTTTTGGAAGAGGATGCTATAAGGCAGGCGGCCAACGCCGCAACCCTTCCAGGTGTGGAAAAAGCCATTTATGTAATGCCAGATGTGCATGTGGGCTATGGCTTTCCTGTGGGTGGTGTTATGGCAACGGATATAGAAGAGGGTATAATAAGCCCCGGGTCCATAGGCTACGATATAAACTGTGGTGTAAGGCTCATAGCCACAAACCTCACAGTGGATGATATAAAGCCTGTAAGAAAGGAGCTTATGCAAGAAGTTTTAAAGAACGTGCCTGCTGGCGTTGGTTCCACTGGAAAGATAAAGCTTTCAAAGGCCGAGCTTTCTGAGGTGGCCATAAAGGGCGCAAGGTGGGCCATAGAAAGAGGCTATGGCTTTGAGGAAGACCTTGAACACATAGAGAGCAAGGGAGCATTACCCAATGCGGATCCTTCCAAGGTGTCCGACTTTGCCTTTCAAAGAGGCTCTGACGAGCTTGGAACGGTAGGCTCCGGAAACCACTTTGTAGAAGTGCAGTATGTGGATGAGATATACGATGAAGAGATAGCCAAAAAACTTGGCCTTGAGCTTGGACAGGCTACCATAATGGTGCATTCTGGGTCAAGGGGCTTTGGCCATCAGGTATGCGTTGATTATCTTAAGGTGGCAAAGGATGCCCTAAAAAAGTACAATATAGACATACCAGACATGCAATTGGCATGCATGCCTTTTAAATCCGTAGAAGGCCAGGACTATTTTAAGGCTATGAACGCTGCAGCCAACTACGCCTTTGCCAACAGACAGATATTGGGCTATTTGACCGCAGATACGGTAAGGAGGTTTTTCAACCTATCTTGGAAGGAGTTTGGGTATAGACTGGTCTACGACCTGGCCCACAACATAGGAAAGGTGGAAGAGCATAAAGTAGATGGCGAGGTTAAAAAGCTTTTGGTTCATAGAAAGGGGGCCACAAGGGCCTTTCCACCACACAATCCAGATGTTCCGCCAGCTTACAGGGATATTGGCCAGCCCGTCCTCATACCCGGAGATGTGGGAAGATACTCTTTCCTTCTAGTGGGTCAAGAAAAAAGCATGCACATGAGCTTTGGAAGCGCATGCCATGGTGCTGGCAGGCTTATGTCAAGGACAAAGGCAAAGGAGTTTGTCAGAAAGGAGGGCCTTGAGAAGGTCCTGGGAGACCTGGTGGTGGTAGCAAGAGGAAAAGGAACGGTGGCAGAAGAGATACCGCAGGCGTATAAGGATGTTTCCGAGGTTGCTTTTGTGGTCCATTCCCTTGGTATAGCAAAGTTGGTAGCAAGGTTTAAACCCTTAGGTACTTTGAAAGGATAAGTGATATAATAAAAATTTCTGGAGGAAAGAATGGGTGAGTTTGAGAAGCTCTTTGAGAAGAGTCTAAAGGAAATAAGAAGGGGGGAGGTAATAAAGGGAAGGGTTGTGCAGGTTGATGACAGGAACATTTACGTGGACATCGGCTACAAGGTGGAAGGTATACTTCCAAAGGAAGAGCTACCAGAAGCAAAGGTAGGAGATGAGATAAAGGCTGTGGTCCTTAGGTTTAGCAGAAACGGCTCTCCCATACTTTCCTACAGAAGATACTTAGAAGAGAAGCTTACAGGGTTTTTAAAGTCCTGTTATGAGAAGGGCAAGTTTGTAACAGGCACGGTGGTAGGTAAGGGAGAGGATGCCTATGTGGTGGATATAAGCGGTCTAAAAACCCTTTTGCCTTTCAAGGAGGCGAGCAAGAACCTAAGGGAAGGCAAAAAGATAGTGGCAAAGATAATAGAGTTAAAAAGGGAAGAGGGTGGTCTTAAAGTGGTCTTATCCCAAAAAGATTACATAAAGGCTCAGGAAGAAAAGAAGAAGGCAAGGCTTCTTGCAAGGCTAAAGGTGGGAGATATAGTAGAAGGCCGTGTTATAAAGATAGACCCAGACAAGGGTATAACCCTTTTGATAGGGAATGCCTTGAGGGCCTTTTTACCCCTTGATGAACTTAGCTGGGGAAGGGATAGAAACCCTTACAACTACGCAGAAATTGGTGAAAGATTAAGGGTAAAGGTAAAAAGAATACCAAAAGATGGCCAGTTTATATTTGTTAGCTTAAAAGAAATGAAAGAAAACCCATGGTTAAAGGCGGAGGAGAGCATTAAGAAAGGGCAAGTGCTTAACGGAAGAGTGGTTGAGGTAAAAGAAAACGGGCTAATAGTGGAGATTATGGAGGGTGTAGAAGGTTATGTTCCAAAAGAAGAAATATCTTATGATGGTACCACCTTTAAAAAGGGCGATAAGGTATCTGCTTTGGTGCTTGACTTTGACCCCAAAAGGCGCAAGCTCATTCTTAGTATAAAAAGGACTCTTCCAAAACCATGGGAAGAGTTCCTTAAAAAATACCCTGTGGGAAGTAAAGTTGTTGGAACGGTTGAGAAGATAGAAGGTGCAAAGGCTTTTGTAAAGCTTGACCAAAACGTTTATGGAATGATCCACAGAAGCGACCTTGACTGGGTAAAGCCCGGCAGGGTGGAGGATGTGCTTCAAGTAGGGCAGTCTTTGGAGTTTGCGGTATTGGGCCTTGATGGAAAGTTTGTAAAACTGGGGCTAAAACAGTTAAAAGAGAACCCATGGGAGAAAGTGCTAAATAGCTACAAGGTGGGAGATAAGGTAAAGCTAAGGGTAAAAAGCCTTCATCCTTTTGGTGCTTTCCTTCAATTTCCAGAGGGCGTAGATGGTCTTTTGCCCATCTCAGAAATACCAAAAGGCACCAAGCTTGAAGAGGGTCAGGAGGTAGAGGTTAAAATCATAGAACTGTCTCCCGAAAAGATAACCCTTAGCATGCGAGAAGAGGAGAAGAAGGAAGAGATTATAACCACCAGTAGCTCGGATAAGGGCTTTACTCTTGGAGACATACTAAGGAAGAAGATGAAAATATGAAAAGGAAAGCCCTTGTACAAAGATTGAAACAAGACCATTTTACCAAGCTTTCCAAAAAGAAAATATCCCACATGGTTAATTTTCTTATAAACAATATAAAGGGGGCTATCCAATCTGGAGAAGATGTTAAAATCTCAGGCTTTGGCACATTTAGAAGGAGGCAGAAGCGTATAGTTTTCAAACCAAGCAAAAAGCTTCTTTGGAAGTTGACAACTGGCCTAAAGCGTTCTAAGATGTAATTTAACGGGGTGTGGCGCAGGCGGTAGCGCGCTGGCATGGGGGGCCAGAGGTCACGGGTTCAAGTCCCGTCACCCCGATTTTAAAAAAAGGAGGTGGAACATGGTAGTAATTGCACAGCCAGTAGAACAAGACTTAGAAGCCTTAGTCTTGAGAGTTTTCTTAAAGTCCATTGACGTGCTTGGTGGACTTTCCAAGCTTGCCGATTACAAAACTCTTACTTGGCTACCTTCCCTGGCAAGAGCCGTCTATTGCGTTGTATTGAGGGAAGAGTATTTCAAGACAGAAGAAGAAATAGCTCAAAGAGTTGGTCTTACCATTCAAACGGTTAGGAACATACTAAGGGCAGACCCAAACAAGGTTCTGGAAAAGCTAAAGAGCATTGAGGAACTTATAGAAGAGGAAAGAAAGGAATTAAAAGTGCATACCGCCGGTGGAGTGGCAAAGCTTGCATACAAGCTTGTAAAAGAAGGACATGAAGAACCTACCGTCTTTCTCCAATACTGTGAAAGAGTAGCTTACGCTTTGGATGTGCCTTGGGCTTATATGGTCCTAAAGAGGCTAAAGGGAACAGACTTTCCTATAAACTCTGCGGAAGCTATACTGGACAAGCTTGAAAACGTCTATATAAAAGGTAGGAGTGCAAAGGAGGTAATCCAAGAGCTTGAATTTCCAATAAAGAACCCTGCAGAGCTGTTGCATAAGATAAAGGAAAATCTCAAGATGCACGGTCTTGAGTGATACTTTCCTTTAAGATTCTCTTCTCGTATATTAGGGCAAGAGTAAAGAGTGTAGTAAAGATAAGGGGGCCGAGGAAGATGCCTACAAAACCAAAGGTAAGTAGGCCCCCTATTATAGAAAAGAAAAGCACTATATAGGGTATGCTTATGCCCATCTTCATTATGATGGGCCTTAAAAGGTTGTCTATGGTTGAGATTATAAATGTTCCATAGAGGAACATAAAAGCACCATTATATACGCCTTTGGTTGCAAAGGTATAAACAGCCACTGGAAACCACACAAAGCCTGCACCAAAGGGTGGTATAAAGGAACTTATAAAAGTAGCAATGGCAAGCAGTATGGCATAGTCAATGCCAGCTATTTTGTAGCCTACAAAACCAAGTATACCCTGGACTATGGCAACGCCTATGGAGCCATAAACGGTGGCAAGAACAGTTTTGTATATGGTAATGGATACTTCCTCTATGTCCTCTCTATGCATGGGAAGGAATCTCTGCGCAAACTTTATAAACCTTGGACCATCCTTTAGGATAAAGAATAGGGTGATAAGAAAAACAAAGGTCTTGAAAAGAAAGCTTGCTACAGCTGGAACCAAAGAGGCAGCCAAGTTAAGCCCCTTTTGAGCTAAATCCCTTAGACCTGCAATAAGAAAGTTCTTAAACTCCTCCGATTCTATGTAGGCTATAAACCTTTTTATCTCTTCCTCCGTAAAAAGCCTTTTTATGTATGGATGGTTTTGTATCTCTTTTATAATGTCCAAGTAGGAGCTGTTTTGTGTAAGATTTATGGCGAGTTGGAAGAGGTCTATGGATTGTCTTACCGCAAGGGCAAGAATAAGGCTAAAGGGGATAACTACTAAAAGTAGGATTATTAAGGTTAAAATAAGCGCAGAAGATAGGTTCCCTATCCTACGGGAAAGCTTAAGATGTATTGGATACAGAACTAAGGAAAATATTATGGCCCAAAGGATAGGTTTGAGGAAAGGGAGAAGCATAAGCAATGCCAAAGCCATAAAAAAGCCTGTTAGCGATAAAAGGAAGTAAAGAAAAATTTTCTCCCTCACAAGGATAAATTATAAGGTATGGAAAGGTGTCCCAAGTGTGGTGCCTTGCTTGAGGTTATAGAATGCTGTGGTGGTGGCATATACAGATGCGATGCCTGTGGAGAGTTTTATTTTTATGGGGAACTCATAGAGTCTCAAAAGGACTCTGAGGAGGCCTCCTTAGAAGTTCAAGAGCCACCTCACCAGCCGGAAGACCTTCCACCACAATCTTGTAAACGGCAAGGCTAATAGGAGCGTGTATATTTAAGGATTCTGACAGTTCATACACGGCTTTAACCGTATGCACACCTTCTACAGTCTGATTTAGCCTTTTTAGAGCTTCCTCTACAGATAGGCCCTGACCGAGCATATAGCCAAGGCTTCTGTTCCTTGACTGGGGAGAGCTGGCGGTCAAAAAGAGGTCGCCCACGCCAGAAAGGCCATAAAAGGTTTCCCTCCTTGCTCCAAGGCTTACCCCTATCCTTACCATCTCCGCAAGCCCCCTTGTTATAAGGGAAGCCCTGGCATTCTCCCCAAAGCCAAGGCCATCCGATATACCGCAAGCTATAGCTATAACATTCTTTAAGGCACCACCGAGTTCCACACCCACAAGGTCTGTGGAAAGATAAACCCTAAAGCTTTCCGAGCTTATCCAACCTCTTATCCTTTCCATCTCCTCCCCATTATTTCCAGCCAAAACTAAAGCCGTAGGCAGTCCTTTTGAGACCTCACTGGCAAAGGAAGGTCCAGAAAGACAAAAAACCTCCACTTCTGAGTCTATTTCCAAAAGGACCTCTGAGACCCTTTTCTTTGTGCCTATCTCAAGGCCCTTTGATGCAGATATTATCTTTTTACCCTTAAGGCTTTTCCCTTTAAGCACTTCCCTTATGACCTGGACGGGAAGGGCAAGGATTATGTAATCGGAAAAGCTAAAGGCTTCCTCAAGGTCGTGGGTAGCTTGCACGCCTTTTAGTTCTACTCCTTCTACGTAAGGATGCTTACCTGTGTTTATAAGGTCTATGATGGCAGGGTTTTTTTCAAAGATAAGGATTTTATGTCCCAACCTTCCGAGATGGGAAGCTAAGGCACAGCCCCAACGACCCCCGCCAAGTATGGAAAAATGCATGGAAATATTATATTTTTCTTTAAAAGCATAAGGAGGTGGAAGATGAGAAAGGCTTTACTTTTAATGAGCTTGCTTTTTGGCTTTTCCTTTTCACAGCAGTTAATTATGAAAAAACCACCCAAATCCCTTGAAAAATACTACCCTCCACAATCCCAAAAGATGGAGTTTCTCTCCAATATGCATACTATGAGCATTGCCTTTCATGGGATAAGCCTAAACATAAACGAGGGAAGATGGGACAAGGCTCTTGAGTGGGCAAATCAGTTAAAAAAGGCTTATGAAGAAAGCGCAAAAATGGTTCCCGAGTGGAAAGACTACTATAAGCCTGCCTTGGCGGAAAACTTGGTAAAGGCGGTCCAATCAAAGAATGCGGATGCGGTCGTAAAAGCTTCAAGGGAGCTTGGCCAAACCTGTAATAAATGCCATCAGGAAAACCAAGCGGTGGTAAAGCTATACTATCACTTTCCAAGGTATGACAACATAAAGCTTGAGGACCCGGTAGAATTGCAGGAACTAAAGGTAAAAGACTATATGAAAAAGCTCTCCGATTCTATGAAGTCCCTTAGGGTATTCCTTATACAAGGCGATGTGGCAAAGGCAAAAGAGCATGGAGACAACTTTGTGGAAAGGGCAAAACAGCTAAATACCATGTGTACCAAATGCCATACTTCCAAAGTATCCATAGAGGCCCTTGCGGGTAAAGATTATCTTACTTCCCTTGATAACTTACAAAAGGCCTTAAAGGCTCCGCAGGTAAATAGGGAGGCTGTTTTTAAGCATCTATCGGAAATAGGCCAGTATTGTTATAGGTGCCACAATGTGCATCTCATACCCACATTGGTGCAGAATGCCCTAAAGTGAAGTATCCAAAAGGAGCATAAGCAGTAATCCTACAAGAAAAGCTATTGTAGCTTGAGTGTGTTTTTCTTCTGAGTAGGCCTCTGGGAAAACTTCCTTGGCCGTTATGTATATCATAGCACCGCCACCAAAGCCAAGACCTATGGGCAAAAGGCTGTTAAAGTGTTCAAAAAAGGTATAGCCAAAAAGTGAAAAGATGGCCTCAATAAGACCACTTAAAAAGCCTATCCATAAGGGTATAAGCACCTTCCCGCTTATGACCATAAGTGGAAGGCTTACTATGAGGCCCTCTGGCACGTCTTGAAGTGCTATGGCTATGGCAGTCTCAAGCCCCTTATCCATAGAGTAGGAAGAGGCTATGCCAACGCTAAGACCTTCAGGTATGTTGTGTATTATCACAGCAAAGACTATGAGATAAAGCTTGCCTATCCTCTTATGGGAAAGGCCTTCCTTACCCTTTATGGTATGTTCGTGAGGCACAAGGTTTTCTATGAGGGCCATAAGGATAAAGCCCAGCACAATGCCCAAAGCCACAGACCAAAAGCCACCTATCTCTATACCCGGCAGTATAAGGCTTGTAAAGCTGGCTACAAGCATAACACCACCGGTAAAAGAGAGGGCTGGCCCCACGCTTATAAAGGACCTTTTAAAAAGCACAGCAATAAGGCTTCCAAGAAAGGTTCCCAAAAGGAGCAAAGAGGAAAGAAAAATTATGTTCATAGTAGGTCGGAGACCTTAAAAAGGGAGAAAACCTTTAGCCCTTCCCTTTCCAAGTTCTCCCTTCCGCCCTCTTCCCTGTCTACCACCGCATAAACGCATAGAACCTCATAGCCTTCTTTTTGACAGGCTTGAACAGCCTTTAGGGCAGAGGCACCAGTGGTTATAACATCTTCAAAGACCACCACTCTATCCCCAGCCTTCAACAATCCTTCTATTTGTCTTCCTGTGCCATGGGCCTTTGGCTCCTTTCTTACCACAAAGGGCTTTATGGGACTTCCTTCCAAGTAAGATATCATGGCTACAGAGTAGGCTATAGGGTCTGCGCCAAGGGTAAGTCCACCCACCCCATCGGGCCTTAGGTCCTTTATGCTTTCATACATCACTCTACCGAGTGTATACAGGCTTTCCGGGTCAAAGGTGATCTGCTTTAGGTCTATGTAATACCTGCTTAGCCTTCCCGAAGATAGTTTAAATATGGGTTCTTCAGCAACCTTTAAGGACCTTTCCTTTATAAGATTCTTTAGCCTTTCCTTATCCATTAGCCTTTAGCTTCTCTTTAGCATACTCCATAAGGCCACCGGCTTTTAAGATGGCCATAAGGGTTTCCGGGAACTTTGTGGCTTGGTATTCTTTTCCTTTAGTGAGATTTCTCACTATACCCTTTTCCAAGTCCACTTCCACCTCATCACCTTGGTCCATTTCATCCACCGCCTGTGGAGCCTCCACTATGGGAAGTCCTATGTTTATAGCATTCCTAAAGAATATCCTTGCAAAGGACTTAGCAATAACCACAGGCACGCCCGCATACTTTATGGCGATGGGTGCATGCTCTCTGGAAGAGCCGGAGCCAAAATTCCTGCCAGCCACTATAATATCGCCTTCCTTGTGTTCCTTGGCAAAGTTGGGATGTTCTGAGTCTTCCATCACATGCTGGGCAAGCTCATATGGGTCTGAAGTGTTTAAATATCTGGCAGGAATTATCTGGTCTGTGTCCACGTTGTCTCCAAACTTCCAAACCCTACCTCTTACAATCATAGGAAAATTATAAACTAAAAACACATGCTGGGTATGAAATTGCAGTGCTTCAAATATTTTGAAAACTTTATCCCTTTACCACCACCCTTACAATCCTATCCTCTCCTATCTCCCATCTTTTCTTTGCCCTCTGGTCAAGCCTGCTCAAAGGTAGGTCTTTTTCCTCCAATCTATCATAAAATACCTTACCTTCCTTTGTGGCTATCATAAGCTCTACAGAGCCTTTTATAGGAACCACATCCACAAGCCTTTCCCTTGAAGAGCCAAGCACCTCCACGCCCTTTGTGGCCCTTCCCCTTTGTGGCACCTCTTGGAGCGAAATTTTCTTTATCCCGCCCTCTTCCGTTATCACCAGTAGATACTCTGCATCCCTCAAGGCTCTTATGCCTACCACCATATCCCCGCTTTCCAACTTTATGCCTTGCACACCCTTTGAACCAACTGTGGCGGGTGGTACCTCTCCCACTGGGAACCTTAGCAACCTTCCTCTATGGGTAAATAGAAGCACATCCCCCTCTTCTGGCGCTTGCACCACCTTAACTATTCTGTCTCCTTCTTCGGAGAACTTTATTATTTGCATACCTTGAGACCTATATTCAAAATCCACAAGGGGAATCTTCTTTACATATCCCATCTGGGTTGCCAAAAGGATCCTTCCTTCTACATGGGACCTTACAAAGGCGCCAACTATTTTCTCTTCCGCTTCTTTTAGAGATACATGGCTACCCCTTAGGGCTTGAGAGCCTGCTATCCAATAGACCCTTCCCTTATCGGAAACCATAAAAAGACCGCTGGTAAAAGGCACATCAAGTATATTTACTACCTCTTCACCTTCTTCCATGTCCTCTACGGGTAGAACTCTACCCTTTACATATACAACTACAGTGAGGGCACCCTCTTCTTGGGATTGAAGCTCTTCTACAAGAGTTTTCCTTGGTGCATTAAAGCTTTTGACAAGCTCCTGCATTTCTTCTATAAAGACCTTTATCCTTTCCTCTTCCTTTTCCACAAGCCTTGTGTAATACTCTATCTTCTCCTTTAACTCTTTCTCTTCTTCCTCCAGTTTTCCCCTTTCAAGGGATGTGAGCCTTTGAAGCTTCATATCCAAGACCGCATTCGCCTGAGCTTGGGATAGCTTATACTTATTCATAAGCCTTTCTCTTGCCTCTTGAACATCGGAGGAGCTTCTTATATCCTGTATAACTTCATCAAGGTGCTTGAGGGCTATCAAAAGACCTTCTACTATATGGAGCCTTTCCTTTGCCTTTGAAAGGAAAAACTTAGACCTTCTTAGTATTACTTCAAGCCTATGGGCCATAAATTCCTGAAGAAGGGTCTTTATACCCACAAGCTTTGGCTCACCCCTTATTAGCACTACAAAGTTAAGAGGGAAGTTCTTCCTTAAGGCGGTGTGTTTATAAAGCTTTTCAAGGGTTTTATTGCCATCCGCATCACGTTTTAGCTCTACTACTATCCTTATACCCTCCTTATCCGACTCATCCCTTATATCGGATATCTCTTTTAACTTGCCCTCCCTTGCAAGCTCTGCCATACGTTTTATTAGCTCCGCCTTGTTTACCTGATAGGGAAGTTCTGTTATTACTATCTGCTCTCTTCCACCAGAAAGCTTTTCTATGTGGGCCTTTGCCCTTATCTTTACCTGACCCCTACCCTTGTCGTAGAACTCTATAAGCTCAGAGTAGTTTTCCACTATGCCACCGGTGGGAAAGTCTGGGCCTTTTATATACTTCATTATCTCTTGAGTGGTGAGGTCTGGGTTTTTGGCAAGCTCCACAAGGGCCTGGCATACTTCTTTGAGGTTGTGGGGTGGAATAGAGGTGGCAAGGCCTACCGCTATACCGCTGGTTCCATTACACAAAAGGTTTGGAAATTTGGAGGGTAGCACAGAAGGTTCTAAGGTAGAACCGTCAAAGTTAGGCACAAAGTCCACCGTATTCTTGTCAATGTCTTCAAGGAGCTTTAGGGCATACTTGGAAAGCTTGGCTTCCGTATACCTCATGGCCGCAGGCGGGTCTCCATCCACAGACCCAAAGTTCCCTTGGCCTATTACAAGAGGATAGTTCATGTTAAAGTCTTGGGCCATACGCACCAGGGCTTCATAGACCGCTTGATCTCCATGAGGATGGTAGTATCCTAAAACTGCACCCACTATCCTGGCGCTTTTTACAAAGGGCTTTTCTGGATAAAGGCCCATTTCATACATGGCATAGAGTATTCTTCTCTGGACGGGCTTTAGACCATCCCTAACGTCTGGTATGGCCCTGCCCACAATAACGGACATTGCATAGTCTATGTAAGACTGCTTTACTTCTTCTTCTATGGGAACTGTTATGATCTCCATGGTGCTGATAGATATAGTATAACATAACTAAAAGACAGACTTTTAGCCGTTGGACGTGTTTAAAGAACTAAAAAACTTCCTTACCATTTCCTTCCAATCTTCTTTTCCTTCTTCTACTCTATCTAAGCCTTCTTCCATCTGGCTGGTAAATTTATAATCTACAACCTTTGGAAACCATTCCTTTATGAAATCTACTACTTCAAAAGCCAAGTCTGTGGGCTTGAGATAACCCTTCTCTTCTACCACATAACCCCTTTCTTTAAGAGTTTTGACTATAACCGCATAAGTGGAAGGCCTGCCTATGCCAAGTTCCTCAAGCTTTTTAACCAAGCTTCCTTCTGTATATCTCGGCGGTGGTTGTGTTTGCCTTTTTTCAAGGGTTATCTTCTTGGGCTTTAAAATTTCACCTTTTTTAAGCCTTGGTAAGGCTAAAAGTTCTAAGCTTTCTGGATAGACCTTAAGGTATCCATCAAAAAATAGTTCACTACCCTTTGCTACAAAATACATCTCTTCTCCCTTTTTCTTTTCATAAAGGGGTGTTAGTATGGCTTTTTTCTTTATCAAAATGGCTGGGGCCATAAGGCTTGCCAGAGTTCTTTTGAAAATAAGCTCGTAAAGCTCCTTTTCCTTTCCTTGCAGAGGTGGTTTTTGTAAGCTTGTGGGCCTTATACATTCATGGGCTCCTTGCGCAGTCTCCTTTTCTTTGAATTTTCTCAAAGCTCCCACATACTCTTTACCGTAGGTTTTTTCAATGAACTTCATAAACTCTTGAGCCTTTTTTGGGTTCATCCTGTGGCTATCTGTTCTTGGATAGGTAATATGACCTTCTTCATAGAGCTTTTGGGCTATCCTTTGAGTTTGTTCCACGCTAAGCTTTAGGAGGCTGTTGGCTGTGGCCTGTAGGCTTGAGGTTATAAAGGGTGCTGGGGGTTGCCTTTTTTCCTTTTCTTCTTCATACCCTGCTACTTCAAAGAGAGCATCTTTTATCTTTTCAAGGTAGGGTTTGGCATTCTCTGGTTTCTCAAACCTATAGTCCCAAAGGGCAGAAAATTCCACACCATCCTTTTCAAAAATGACCTTTATATAGTAATACTCCTTTTTCCTAAAGCTTAATATCTCTCTTTCCCTTTCCACAATAAGCCTCAAGGCTGGCGATTGGACTCTACCTATGGATAGGGTGTTTTTCTTAAAGGCTTTCCAAAGGTGTGGAGAGAGCTTATAGCCTATAAGCCTGTCAAGGATTCTGCGTGCAAACTGCGCCTTTACAAGGTTTTGGTTTATCTCTGTGGGATTTTCCACGGCATCTTTTATGCTTTCCTTTGTTATCTCATAGAAGACTACCCTATTGATTGGTTTTTTTAGTTTTTCAAGCTCCTTATAAACAAAGTAGGCTATAGCTTCTCCTTCCCTGTCTGGGTCGGTGCCTATGAATATATGGTCAGCCCTTTGTGCAACTCTTTTTATATCATCCATTATCTTCTTTTTGCCTTTAACCCAAGTAAAGGTAGGCTTTAGGGTTTCCTCATCCACTCCCAAGCTATCCGGTGGTAGGTCCTTTATATGCCCAAGGGTAGCCTTTACAATCCAATCTTTCCCAAGGTATTTGGCTATGGTTTTAGCCTTGGTAGGACTTTCCACTATAAAGAGCTTCACAAAGAAAAGTATAAATTAACACAAGTAGGATAAAACAGGCGGGAAGACCCCGCCCAATATTAGGGCTATCTTTTTACAGCTCTCCATGTGCCTTCGGCCTTGGTGGTTTCATTTGGATTGTTAGGGTCCATACAATAATCTCCAGCTGGCACACCATCACCATACAGGCCTGTTATGGTGTTATTTGCGCCATTGTATTCGCCAAAGAAGGTTGCATATTCGGCAGGAGGACATGTCCCATTAATGCATTTATCATTGCATATAATTACAGGCACTCTAAATATACGCCGAGTGAGAAATTAATCAAAAGAATGTCTTACTACTACTCCTACCCTTGCAAAAAATAAATGAGACAAGCAATGTATGGGCGGGTCCCAAAACCCGCCTGGTGTTTAAGTATCTATATTATCACCTGCTTTACAAAGATGATGTGAGGTAGCTTTCTTAGCTCTTCAAGAACATCTTGTGGCACTGGATCATCAAGGTTTAGGATGCCAAGGGCTATGCCACCCTTCTTTTCTCTTCCAAGCCTAAAGCCAGCTATATTGACCCCCGCATTACCCAAAAGGCTGCCTATCCTTCCTATCACACCCGGCACATCCCTGTTTTCAAAAACAAGCATTATGCCCTCAGGCTCCACATCCACCCTATAGGAATCAATCTGGAATATTCTGGGAATGTGTCCCTCAAGCACAGAACCAGCCACCACCCTTTCCGTACCGTTCCCCTTTGCCACCACCCTTATATAGTGCTTGAAGTCCTCGCTCTCTTCGGAGGTTAGCTCTTCTACCTTTATGCCTCTGTCCTTTGCCACATAGCTGGCGTTTATGATGTTTACCGGAAAGTCCACAATTTCTTTCAAAATACCCATAAGCACGGCTGAAGCTATAGGATGAAAGTGTTGTGCTATATCTCCTCTTACTTCAATATGCACCTCCCTTATGCCCTCATCGGCCCACTGAACCAAAAACCTTCCCATCTTCTCCGCAAGGTCAAGGTGAGGCTTTATAAGGGTGATAACAGACAAGTCTGGGAAGGGAGCATTTACCACATACTCCACCGTTTGGCCCCTTAGGGCCTTTATAACCTGCTGGGCAATAATTACTGCCACATTCTCCTGAGACTCGTAAGTGTTGGCTCCTATGTGGGGAGAAAGGGACACGTTGGGAAACTTTGATATCTTATCTATAAACTCCTTTGGAGGAGGCTCTACAGAAAAGACATCAAGGCCTACTCCAGCAAGCTTTCCGCTTTCCAAAGCCCATATCAAATCCTCATCCTTTACTATTCCGCCTCTGGCGCAGTTTATAAGTATGGCACCATCTTTCATTATTTCAAACTCTTTCCTTGTTATCATATGCTTGGTCTCATGAGTTAAGGGCGCATGGATGGTAAGTATATCCACCTGCTTTAACATATGGTATAGGTTGTCAAAAAGTTTTACACCAAGCCTGTCGGCCTTTTCTTTGGGTATGTATGGGTCGTAGGCGTATACGGTCATGCCAAAGGCCTTTGCCCTTATGGCCACCTGAGAACCTATGTTTCCAAGGCCTATTATGCCAAGGGTCTTACCATATAGCTCTCTACCCATAAACTTTTTCCTGTCCCACCTTCCCTCTACCATGCTGTTGTGGGCCACATGGGTGTTCCTTATCACGTTTAACATATGTGCAAGGGTTAGCTCGGTGGCTCCTATGGTGTTGGCACCGGGGGTGTTTATTACAAGTATACCCTTCATAGAGGCCGATTCTATATCCACGTTGTCCACACCTACGCCTGCCCTTCCTATAACTTTGAGGTTTTTGGCCCTTTCTATAAGCTCTGCCGTCACAGGCGTTCTACTCCTTGTGATTATGCAGTGGTAGTTTTCTACCACCTCAAGAAGCTCTTCATAGGATATGTCGGGTTCGTTGTCCACTTCAAAATCTGGCTCACGCTTTAGCAGTTCAATACCTTTTTCGGAGATAGGGTCTGTTATAAGAATTTTGTACATGCCTACGCCTCCAAAGAATGGTATATATTAGAATAACATGAAAATTGATTTAAGCGGTCTTTTAAAAAAGGAAGATAATCAAAGCTGGACGCCGGAAGGCTTTAAAGCCTATCTTAAGAGTTCCCTCATAGACCTAATAAAGCTTGAGCTGGAAAACCTTCCAAGGGATGATTGGGAAAGAACTCTGCATACTTGGAGGAAAATATGCGCCTTTTGCAAGAATATAATGAAAAAGGGGGAAAAGGAAAGGTTTGGCCTTTACCAAAAGTTTGAATTTGACCAAACCATGATACATATTTCTGAAAGTGTGATAGAAAAGCTACAAACTGCCTACAAGCTTGGACTTTTGAAAGAAACGGACCCACCAGACTATATAATAAGGCTTGGCCTTGAAGAGGATAAGGAAGATTCGGAAGCGATAAAGTTTATGAAAGCCTTCTTTAAGGTTAGATAATTTCCTGTATAAAGGTACTTATTGTTCTGAATTGGACATTTAGCCTTAGCAACACTTAACACCTGCTTTATTAACTGATAAATGTATAAAAGCCTTTTCCTAACGCTTGATAACTTAGGGCCACTAATGTAATAAATTATACGGTCCAATTATAAATTAAAGGTTGAGGCTTCCACAAAATTGATTTTACAAATTAGAGGACTTACCTTTACGTTCAATAGGGCACCTGCAATAGGCACACTACAAAAACAAATACAAAATGCCAGAATCATCATTAAATTTAAACGTTTTTATATGGACAGGGTTGAACTACTCTAAATTTTAATGAACGTAGCAAATTCTGAACCTGTCTCCACAAACGATTAATCTACAATAAGTATTTAATCATTATACGTCGGCTGAAAAATTAATTATGTATGGCCGTTTCTAGTCTTTTACCGCTAAAAATACATGAGACAATTAAATGTAGGTGCATGTTGGCACTTACCTACAAAAAAAATCAATTATGTACGGATCCAAGACATGCCTAAATTTTAATGAAACAGGTTGAAACATGCCACTGTAAACATGTTGCATCCTGCTAATACAAAAAGAAAATTTCTAACCCAGCGTGGTTTTAAGTGTTTAAATTAAATACACTATGAACCAATATTGGGATCCACATGCATATGTAAGAGATGCGAGCTTTGTCTCGGAATTAGCCACACCAGTAATAGAACTGCTGAATCCCCGTCCAGGTGAGCGTATTCTTGACTTAGGATGCGGTAATGGAGTTTTAAGCCGAAAACTTATGGATATGGGTTGTGTTGTTATAGGTATTGACTCTAGCCCTGATATGGTAAAGGCGGCTGTAGAGCTAGGTGTGGATGCACGCGTCGGTGATGGGCAAGAGCTTGCCTTTTATGAGGAATTTGATGCAGTATTTTCTAATGCAGCACTCCACTGGATGACCCACCCAGATGCTGTCATCTCCGGGGTGCAGCGCGCTTTGAAACCAGGGGGGAGGTTTGTGGGCGAGTTCGGAGGGTATGGAAACATTGAAACAGTAATCAGGGCTTTACGTAAAGCCTTACCCAAGTATGGTATAGATTTTTATGAGGTAAACCCATGGTACTTTCCTACAGCCGAGGAGTATAGAGCACGGCTTGAAGCTCATTCAATGGATGTCCGCCTGTGTGAGCTTATTCCTAGGCCTACAAGGCTAAATACGCAACTTGTGAATTGGCTAAAAGTATTTGCCAGGAGATTCTTGGATGCTGTGCCCGAGTTTGAACGTGAAAACTTTTTAGAAGAGGTTGTTACCCATTGCAAGGGAGGACTACAGAACTTAGAAGGTAAATGGATATTGGACTATGTGCGCTTGCAGTTTATAGCTTTTAAACCCAGTAGACCAAAAAGTTGCAAAATGTAAAAAAGTGCTGAAAAGATCATCCATATGGATAACCACTTCATAGTATATTTAGTACGAGGAGGTTAAGCATGAGCAACGTGCTAATCATCTACGATAGCAGGACGGGAAATACCAAAAAGATGGCCGAGCTTGTGGCTGAAGGAGCAAAAAGGGTGGAAGGTACAGAGGTGAGATTAAAGTACGTGGAGGAGGCCACAAAGGAAGATATCCTTTGGTGTCATGGTCTTGCGGTGGGGACGCCAACCCACATGGGCATAGTCTCATGGAGGCTAAAGAGGTTCTTTGATGATGTGATGGGGGACCTTTGGGGAACCATTGACGGCAAAATAGGCTGTGCCTTCTCCTCCTCCGGCGGTTGGGGCGGTGGCAATGAAGTAGCCTGTCTTTCTGTCCTCTATATGCTCATAAACTACGGCTTTTTGGTCTTTGGCCTCACAGACTATGTGGGGAAAAAGTTCACCTTGCATTATGGAGCCGTGGTGGCTGGAGAGCCAAGGACGGAGGAAGAAAGGGAGGCCTGTATGAGGCTTGGTGAAAGGCTTGCCCAGTATGTAGCCGTCCTTTACAATGGAAAGAAGGAGCTTATAGAACATGTAAGAAGCTTTGGAGGTAAGTTTCCATGGTGAAGAATTTTGAGCTAAAGATAAACGGCAAGCTATACAAAGTAAAAGCTTACGAGGATGAGCCTCTTCTGTGGGTCATAAGGGAGAGGCTAAGGCTTACAGGCACCAAGTTTGGCTGTGGCATGGGCCTGTGCGGTGCTTGCACGGTGCTGATAGACAAAAGGGCCCAAAGGTCTTGCCTTGTGCCAGTGTCTTCCGCTGTGGGAAAGGAGATAATAACTATAGAGGGCATCCCCTCAAACCATCCTCTAAAACGGGCTTGGATAGAGCTTCAGGTGCCACAGTGTGGCTACTGCCAGCCGGGACAGATAATGGAGGCCTACGCCCTACTCCTTGAAAATCCAAAGCCCACAAGGGACCAGATAGTCCAAAGTCTCTCCTCCCATATCTGTAGGTGCGGGACCTACAACAGGATAATAGGCGCAGTAGAAAAAGCGGTGAAGGGAGGTAAAACATGATTACAAGGAGAGATGTTATAAAGGCTGGTGGCTTGACCCTTTGTGTAATGCTAACTCCTGAGGGCTATAAAGTTTTAAAGGCCCAGGAGCTTCCCAAGAGGTATGCACCCAACCTATGGATAAATATATCAAGGGACAACTACCTTACGGTCTATGTAAACAAGTCTGAAATGGGGCAGGGTGTTTATACGGGCCTTGCCATGCTTGTGGCAGAAGAGCTGGACTTTCCTTGGGAGAGGGTAAGAGTTAGGCCTGCGCCGGCGGGAAGGGCCTATGTGGACCCAAAGATGGGCATACAGCTAACTGGTGGAAGCACAAGCGTGAGGAACATGTATGAGGTGCTAAGGCTTGCTGGCGCAAGCATGAGGGAAATGATAGTTGCCTCTGCCAGCAAAAGCCTAAAAGTCCCAAGAGAAAAGATAAAGGCAAAAAACGGTTTTATAATGGTGGAGGGCAAAAGCTATCCTTACGGAGACTTTGCAGACCTTGCCATAAAAGAGCCTATACCACCCAAGCCAAGGCTAAAGGAGCCTAAGGAGTTCATATACATAGGTAAATCTGTGCCAAGGGTGGATGTGCCAGAAAAGGTGGAAGGAAGTGCCGTATTCGGCATAGACAGCTTTTTGGAGGGCATGGTCTATGCGGTAGTGGAAAGGCCTCCCTACTTTGGCGCAAGGCCTTTAAAGATAGACGCCTCACCCGCAAAGAGACTGCCGGAGGTGATAGATGTCTTTCCAATTTCCACAGGTGTGGCAGTATGCGGAGAGTCCTTTTGGGCATGCCAGAAGGCAAGGCAGAGCTTAAGAGTAGAGTGGAGCGAAAGCTTTGTAAAGGGCTGGGAAGACAAGGACTTTGAAAGGTACTTTTTGCAGAAGCTAAAGGATAAGGGGGAAGTGGTAAGGGTAAAGGGAAGCCCGCAAAGGGTTTTTGAAGAATCACCCATAAAGGTGGAAGAGACCTACATACAGCCCTACCTATACCATGCTACCATGGAGCCTATGGCCTGCCTTGCCTGGGTGAAGGAAGATGAGTGCATAGTCTATGCGCCTATTCAGTCCCAAACATGGGCTTTAGAGGCTGCCAAGAGGATAAGCGGGCTTCCGGAGAGCAAGATAAAGATAATTACCACCTATCTGGGTGGTGGCTTTGGTAGGAAGGCAAACGTGGAGTTTGTGGCGGAAGCCCTTGAGATATCCAAAAGGCTAAAAAGGCCAGTAAAGCTCATATACACAAGGGAGGACGATATAAGGTCTGGCTACTTTAGGCCTTACAGCATAACCCACATTAAAGCCTCAGCGGACAAAGATGGAAACTTGAACTCTTTGACCTTCAAGATAGCGGTTCAGCCTTTACTAGGTGGCAATGCTTCCGTGGAGGGTGTGGCAGACACACCCTATCAGATACCAAACCTACATGTGGAAAGGATAGACGTGGAGCTTCCGGTGAGCGTTTGGTTTTGGAGGTCTGTGGGCTCCACCCATAACGCCTTTAGCCTTGAGACCATGATTGACCGTATAGCCTACCAGACAGGACAGGACCCTGCAGAGCTTAGGCTAAGGCTTTTGAAGCATAACCCTGTTGCCTACAGGGTGGTCCAAACAGCCATGGAAAAGTCGGGCTGGGGCAAGAAAAGAAACCTTGGCATAGCCTACCACTACTCTTTTGGAAGTCATGCCTGCCATGTGGCGGAGGTGTCCCTTGAAAAGGGAAAGGTAAAGGTCCATAGGGTGGTGGCGGTCATAGATGTGGGTCCCATAACGGTCCATCCGGACCTAATTAAATCTCAAGTGGAAGGTGCCATAATGATGGGCCTTAGCATGGCTCTAAAGGAGGGAGTGAGCTTTAAAGATGGCGGTGTGGCAAACACCAACTTCAGCGGGTATGAAATACTGAGGATGGATGAGGCCCCCAAGGTGGAGGTGTATATACTAAACTCAAAGCGTGAGATGGGTGGAGTGGGAGAGCCGGGACTTCCACCCATAGCACCGGCGGTAGCCAACGCCTTGCTTTGGGCCTACGGCATAAAGGTAAACAGACTGCCAATAAGGTTATGATGAAGGTCCTAAAGGCCAAAGAGATGCAACTTTTGGACCAAAGGACCATAGAGGGCCTTGGTGTGCCTTCTATTTTACTTATGGAAAAGGCTGGCCTCTCAGTAGTTGAAGCCATAAGGCGTGAGTTTCCGCATGTAAAAAGGGTACTTGTGGTGGCAGGCAAGGGCAACAACGGCGGAGATGGACTTGTGGTGGCAAGGCACCTACACCTTTTGGGTTACAAGGTGGGCTATGTGCTTGCCCTGGGAGAGGATTTAAAGGGAGATGCAGGCCTACAGCTAAAAATCCTAAAAAGCCTTGGCCTTGAGCCTCTAAGAGAGGTGGATTTTAAAGACTTTGACCTTGTGGTGGATGCCCTCTTTGGCACAGGCTTTGAACCACCCGTAAAGGGAGAGGCCCTCCGATGGATTGAACTTATAAACAACTCCCACCTTCCCGTGGTCTCTGTAGACATACCCTCTGGCCTCTCCGCAGACAGCGCAAGGGAGTACGAGCCCTCTGTAAAGGCAGACATAACCGTTACCTTCCAATTTCCTAAGGTGTGCCACCTTCTATATCCTTCTGCCAAAAGGTGTGGAAGGCTTTATGTGGCAAACATAGGCATACCCACATGGCTTGCGCAGGAGATAAAGAGGGAAGTGCTTTTGAAGACAAACCCACCCAAAAGGGAACCAGACGTGCATAAGGGCCTTATGGGCCATGTGCTTATATTGGGGGGAAGCACTGGAAAGACTGGGGCAGTAGTTATGAGCGCAAGGGCCTCCACAAGGACAGGTGCTGGGCTTGTAAGCGTTGGCATCCCAGAAGATTTAAACTCCATCTTTGAATCAAGCCTTGTGGAGGAGATGAGCATACCATTAGGGGGCAAGGGAAGGCTTTCGGTGGAGGCTGTAAAAGAGGTGCTTGAAATCCAAAGCAGGTTTTCCGCCGTGGCCGTTGGCATGGGCATGGACAGATACCAAGAGGGAAGGCTTATCATAAGAGAGCTTTTGCTTGGCCTTGAGAGGCCCCTTCTTATAGACGCAGACGGCCTTAACAACCTTGCGGACCTTGGCGTGGAAGTGCTAAAAGAGAGGAAGGGCATCACTGTTTTGACGCCCCATGTGGGAGAGTTTGAAAGGCTAAGCGGGCTAAGGAAGGATTACATAGTGGAAAACCTAATAGATGTGGCCCAAGACTTTGCGGTAAAATACGGATGCTACCTTGTGCTAAAGTCTTCAAGGACCGTCATAGCCACACCGGAGGGAAGGGCCTACCTTTCCATCAGAGGCACGCCAGCCATGGCAAAGGGTGGAGTGGGCGATGTGTTATCTGGCATCCTTGTGGCTCTCCTTGGAAGAGGCATGCCAGCGGAAGAGGCCTTAAAGCTTGGAGTCTTTTTACACGGCTTGGCTGGAGAGATAGCGGAAAGGAAAAGGCACAGGGAGAGCCTCAGGGCCCTTGACCTTGTGGAAGCTATTCCAGAGGCTTATAATCTTATTGAAAATGAAGCCTTTGATAGCCCTATCTCTTATATTCCTTAGTGGCTGTGGCATAGTGCATATAGAGATAAGGGACAAAACGCCAAAAAGGGAGGTGCAAAGGCCACAAAGAAGGGTGGAAGCTCCACAGAGAACCTATCAGCCACCAGCGGAAGCCCTTAAGGTTCCTTTGCCGGTAAAAGGAAAGGTTACGCCTACAGATAGGGGCTACTATATAAACACAGCCTGCGGAGAGTATTTTAGGTCCGTGGGCGAGGGCAAAGTTCTGTATGCGGGAAACGATATTAAAAACTACGGCTGGGTGGTTATGGTAGAAAGCGATGAAAGATTTGTCTACGTTTATGCAAAGGCTGGTAGCCTATTGGTAAAAAGGGGTGAGTGGGTAAAGAAAAGCCAGCCCTTAGGCAGGGTGGGAGAAGATAGGGAAGGCTGTGGCCTGCTTTTTGAGGTGAGAGACCAAGAGGGAAGGCCGGTAAAGTTTAGTGTGGAGTGATATTAACCTCAATCTTCATCTGGTTAAAGGCCTCTTTTATCCTTTCCTCTATCTCATTCTCAGATATTTCTCCCTCAACCGCCCTAAGCTCAAACTCAATCCTTTGAAACCTCTCGCTTAAAAGCCTCAACACACCCATCACATCCGACAACTTACCCCTTGGAATTACAAAGCTCAAAGAAAGCCCACTTATAGCTTTTTTTTCAAGTAATGCACTACCTACAGGCTGTTTTATAGTTTCTACTGGTTTATTATCTATTTTTACATCCGGCGATCCTACTGGTATTCTACAACCTATCTCCCCTTCCTCCTCTTCCTTTTTACAAAGCTCTGCCTTTACAATAACTTCTCTTTCAGAAAAATAGACTGGCGCACTCTCTTTAAAATACCTGCATTCCACCCTTCCATCCTCAAGCATCTCTCCAAGCCCAAACAGCCCCTTGGCCACTCCCTCAGATATGGACCTTTCTATAACCTCTTTATCTACAGGCCTTGGCTCTCCCGGCGTCCTAAGGAAAGCCTCATAAAGCTTACCCGTATAAAGGAAATCATTATCCCTAAGATACTTTTCCCTTATCACCAAAGGGTCAAGCCTTTCAATGATTTCATTTTCCGTCTTTAGCGCATCATATATCTCCTCATCAATACCCCTTGAGTCCCCATAAGTTGGCACTCCAAGGTCCAGCTCTTTGACCCCATCCTTAGAGGGTATAAGGACCATCCTGTATAACTTCCTTATAAGCTCCTTAAGAACTTCCTCCGTTTTACTTAGTTTGTCCTTTAAATCCTTTTTCTGTTCTTCCCTTAGGTTTAGGCTCTTGTCCTTTTCAATAGATTGATAAGCTATCCTTTTTCTTGCCTCTCTCTCAAAGTTATTTCTCTCCCCCTCCATAGGCACAAGGAAGAACAGAGTATTCCTGTTTATGCGCGGAGAGGACCCCTTGTTCTTTAATATACTGTCAATCAAACTTCTATCATCTTTCCTCAAAACTACAAGCTTTAGGTCTTCTGTATCCGGAATATTGACAGAGTTCTCCACCCAAATATATACCTTTAGCTTTTCTCCCTTTAATCTACCTCTTAGCAGTTCACTTTCCAGCTTTTCTATATCCTCATCCTTTACATTCTCCATTTTGGTAAGCAATATTCTGTTTAGGTTAGGAATGTTGGAAAAGAAGTATCTATCCTCCGTAGCTTGTAAATAGAAGAGGTTATTTTTTAGCTGTTCTACCGCTTCTACCACGGCGCTGGCTGGGTTGTTCATTGTGGTGGCAGACCTTTTTATCTCTCCCAAGGTAGCACCCTTTGACTGACCACTGGAAAAGGAATAAAGGAATATAACCCTTGCAGACCTTGTTCCAAGCTTCAAACCTTGATAGGCATTCCCCAAGGACCTATCCACCCTTTTGGCACCAGCAGAATGGCCAGTAATATCTTGGTCCAATATGCTGTTATACTCATTTCCTATGTGTTTTATAAGCTCTTGGCGTAGCTCTTGGTTTGAAAGGTCAAAATCCGCAAGGCTGATATAGGGTATGTTTTTGTCTTTTAAAGAATATACGACCAAGGACAAAAGCCTTAAGACACCCCTCGTTCTTTGAAAGGTATGAATGCTCCCCCAACGATGATATAGAACATCCAAAACCTCTGGCATAAAAGGATAGGAATCAAGAAATTTGTCTCTGTATTCGCTTGGCTCCATACCCGCGGGAAGTATATTTTCCTTTTGGGCATAATCCACAAACATCTGAACTATCTTCTTAGCTTCCTCTTCGTCAATATGGCTAAAAAGCCTCCTTTTTATAACCTTGGCTATTTCTCCTTCTTGCACTGGTGTATATACCTTTTCTACCCTTCCTATTACCTTCTGAAGTTGATTATAAAACCTTTCTGCGTTCTCATCGTAGTGTTCCAAAAGGCTGGATGGAAGAGTTATCACAAGACAAACTTTATCCAAGGTTTTTACCGCTTCTGTAAGCTCCTGCATAAAGGCAAGGCTTTGGGCGTAAAGGGTGCTATCACCCACCCTTTGACCGGCAGCCTTTACCGCATACTCAAGCACTTCATCCATAAGAATAAGCACAGGCTCATGGCTTAAGAGAAGTTCCCTTATGGCCTCTCTACCCGGTGAAGTATAGCCAGTAAGCCTTGTGTTTTGACCCGTTAGCCCCCTTTCCAAGGCTCCCCACAGAGTATCCCGCGGTCCCAAAACAGTTCCTACTATTACCACAGGCTTGGCTTTCCATTCCCTTGCCTTGTGATAGAGGGCTATAAGGCTGTGGGTTTTTCCACCTCCAAAGGGTGTTTGAATCTGAATAATATGGTCCCCGCCTTCGCCTTTTAATCTTCTCTCCACCATGCTCAAAAGGTTCCTTAGTCCCTCCGTAAGGTAGGTCCTTTGGAAAAAGATGTCTGGGTCCTTATACTCTTCTGGGCCCCTACCTTGACTTACCTCGTATAGGTCTGCAGCAAAAACATCCTGCTCAAGCCTTCCTTCAAGGATGTCTTTGTGTGGTATGGCTATGGTATGAAAGGGCCTCATCAGAACAACCTCCCTTGCTTTCTAATCTCTTCTTTTAATCTTTCTCTTCCAACCAAAAAGCCGTCAAGAAGCTTTTTCTCTTTACTCTCCTGCGGTAATGTTTCAGATATGGCTTGGGCCACCCTGTAAAAAACCTCCCTATCTCCAAAGCCCGTCTCCCTTAGCACCCTGATCATCTCGTCCCTTCTTCCCTTCTCCCACAACAAAAGGACAAGATGCAAAACATCAACAAGCTCCGTAGAACCCTCAAGCTCTTCCATCTTCCTGTCCTGTGGCCCCAGCACCTTTATAAATTCCTTCTCCTTTTTTATAAAGCTATTTTTGTTCCAATGGGTGGCAAGGTCTATACCACAACTGGTGGCAAGCTTTCTTGCCTCATCAAAAGGCACCTTTGCCTCACCGTAGTTCCACCTGTATAGCACATAAAACATGGTAAGCTCGGATATTTCCCCAGAAAAACCATTGTGGAGTATTTGCCTTATGACAAAGTCTGTGACTATCTTCCTCACATCTTCCAACAGCCTATCCGCCCGTATAAGCTTGCCCTCATAGTCCATAACCTTTTCATACTTTCCAAAGACCTCTATGGCGGAACCAATGGCCGATATAAAAAAGTCAGCCCCACCTATCCCCTCCTGCCATAACCTTTCAAGCCTTCTGTTCAAATGCTCTTTCAATTGATGCTTAACCTCATTATACATACCAATAGGCTCGCGCTCCATCTTTCTGGCAACTATGTAGATGGATGATGCAAGAGAAGCCGTCTCCTTAGCATTTAACCTTGCCTGCATCTCTGTATTTATGGGCCATGCGCCCGTTATAACCAAGCCAGAATCCAAAAGAGAGTTTATAAGCGTTTCCCATCCCTCCGTAGATTTATGGGCATATACAATTACCGCAATGCCATAGGGCTTTAAAACTCGGTGTATCTCTTGAAAGGCTTTTTTAAGCATATCTTCAAAGAATTTTTTTGCTCTATCTTGTCTTTCATGTCTAATAGGATTTGCTACAATCTCTTGAGATTTTGGAGTGAGTGGAGTGGAAAATAGTTCAGGATATAAATCTCCAATACTTCTTTTTAGCCATACATAAAAGAAGTCAGAAAGCTCTGCATAATTCACATTATCATAATAAGGTGGGTCTGTAATGACTGCATCAAAGTAGTTGTCTGGATAGGGTAGAGAGGTGGCGGAGAATTGGGTGATAACTGGAATGTGTAAGCTTTTCATAGCCCTTCCTCTATTAGTTTCATATATAGACCACCTGCTTTTATCAAGTTCTTTGATTTATCTTCTTCCTCATCTTCTTCATTGGGTAAAGGTGGGGTGGAAAAGTGGGTGATTGAATTGATGCGAGAAGTGTGTTCTAAAACTCTCAAAATCCAATCCATAGCTGAGTTCCAGTCTCCTGTTGATCCACTCCAAGGACAAAGCTCAAAATAGTCCCATATCATAGGAAGAGCCTGTCGCCCAAAAGTGTGTGCCACAAATTCTCCTGCCACAGCCCAAACACACAGAATTGAGTTATAGTCCGCCAACCTATCCACTCCCAACGCCAAATAACTCACCACTGCCTTTGCATATTCTTCATCATAGCCTTCTTCAACCATTCTTTTGTAAGCCAGCCTTACCTTTTCCGTAAAGGTAATCAAAGCCAATTTTTGGCGAGAATTGAAAAGGTCGCCCCATTTAGTCATGCCATATCGCTGAACACTAAAACCTAATGTTTCCTTTGGTGGCAAATCTTCATCCGGCACAGGGTCTATTCCCCATTCTTCCATAAGCTTTTTCCTTTTCTCCTCAAGGTATTTTTCTGCCTCTTTAAAAACATCCAAGTCTTTCTCCGTTGCCAGCCTGTAGCTTTTTCCTTCTTTGTTTGGATGATGCAAAACCACTGCCACCATCCTTTGACCCGCCTTTCCCTCTTGAAATAGCTTTCTCACATCTTTGTCATCAATAGCAGAACCACACACAGGACATACCGCCACAGCCCTTGAAATGGTGCCTTCCTCTGGGTCAAAGTCCTTTGGCATAGGCTCATATCCATCTCCCACTATTTTAAAAAGCACCTTATTGCCCTCCTTATAGGGGTATAGGGCTACTTTCTTCTTATCCTTCTTTGCCAGCCAGTATTGTCTCATCAAAGGAATTTCCGCTCCACAGTTAGGGTTTTGGCAGGGTATAGTCCTTGCCCAAAGGTATCCAACCGGTATAGAACCATCCTCCTCTGCCGGATAGAACCTACCTATTTCCTCTTTTGCAAGCTCCAAAACCCACTCCCCCCATCTTTTTACATCCTCCAATAGCACATTCTCAACCCTTACCTTTCTCCTTACCTTCTTACCAAACTCTTCCACCTCTATCTCTACCTCTCCCGGCTTTCCATACTTTTGAGGGTATTCAAGGGTGCATTTTTGTATCAAAACGGCCACAGGATTATAATCACCCGAATAGACTTCACAGCCAAGGCGCAAGGCTTCAAGGGGTATGGAACCACCTCCTCCAAAGGGGTCCAGAACTCTCGGGGGCCTTCCTCCATTAGAGGCAAGAATATCCCTCCTCGCCTTCTCTATAATGGTCCTGTTTAAAGAATTCTCCCACTTACAAAGGTCTATAATAAAGGCAAGCCGGTTGTTGCGTTCCAGCTCATCCTTTGGTGCGGGTATAAGGCTTGCGTATATGGTGGCTCTGGAAGCTGCCAAGGGCCTCCTTGCCCACCAAATATGAAGGGTAGAAATATGTCCATGGCGTATGTTTTTCTCCCTTGCGGACTCTTGACCGACCTCCTTTACAGGAAAAGACTCCTCTATAAAGCGCCTATGGCTCATCCTTTCCTCCCACATACTTCAAAATTTCCCTCTCATCCACAATATATCTTACCACCTCCACCTTCTCTTGGGGTTTTAACCTCTCTGCGGGGTTTTGGATTATGATAAGCTGTGGAGAACTTACTGCGTTAAAGACCACATAAAGGTAGTAATCATCCTTCAGCCTTTGGGCCTTAAACCACTCGTTTTGAGTTAAAGCCACCTCTCCCACACCAGCCCTTGCCTTCACTTCAATATACCTCACCCTTCCATCCCTATCCACAGACCTTATATCAAAGCCAAGGTTTTGAGAAGAAACATCCTCCGGTCTTCTACCTTCCCTTATCTCATACTCCATAGCCACCTTCATACCTACGGCTTCCACTTCCGGATCACCTTCCACACCAATCCTTTCCCTCATAGGCTTTATCCTTATGACTCCCAAAAAGTTTGGTGGAGAAAGAGACAGGGCCTTTTCCCTTTCCAATCTTTCTTTTAGCTCCTCCAAACCCCTTTCATACTCGTGCTTTTTCTCCCTTTTTCTGTTTATCATCTTATCCACATCCTCGCCCTTATCCTTTTTTCCATAAAGGTCCAAAATCTCCCTATCCAATTGATAGATCAAATATTCCAAGGATTTAACACCATACCTTTCTTTTATCTCCACCTGCCTTAGCCTTTCCTTTAAAAGCTCCTCCTTATATCTTTCAAGCCCTTTAATAACAACATCTTCCACCCTTTTCCTTAACTCCTCCATATTCACAGCTTCCTTTTCTGTAGTAAAACCTTCCGCCAGGTCCCACAAGATAGCAGGAGAAACTTCCACCACCTTCCTTCCATCATCATAAAAAGCAAAAAGCCTTTTGCCTACTATGGACCCCGTTCCGTCCCTCACCTCACCCTCATAAAAAAGCATATAACCGTCCAGCCTCCCATCTGGGTCAAAAAATACCGCACCCTTCGAAAGACTATCCCTTAAATGCTTTTCTACCCACCTCATAACAGCTTCAAAAAGTGGATGCCCAAAGGATACAAACTCCGCATCGGGCGTTCTAAAGGCCTTCTCCTTATCAAAGGTGATCTTAGGATATTTGCTCTGAAGCTGTCCAAAGCTCCTTTTAAATTCCTCCTCCTCGGCAACCCGTCTTATATCCAGTGGAATGCTTTCCACACTCAAAAAACCATCCTTGCGTTCCCTTATCTTTCCACCAGCCTTCTCAAAAGCCTTCTTAAAGTAGTTTTCCGTATATTCTGGAATTAGGCGCTCTTCCTTGGCCTTTTGTGCCAGCTCCCTTATCCTTGTCAAGTCAATATGTCTTGTGGCAAGAGCCTCCCCCAAGCTCTCCTTTATTCTGTTTATATACTCCTCATCAACCTTTATATCAATCTCCTTCAGAATCTCATCCATATCCCTTGCGTTCACAGCAGCCTCCACCAAAAGCTGTGAAAGGTTTTTATTAAGCAAAATCTCCCCTATCACATCAAAAACCTTATCACTACCAAGTGCTTCCCTTATCTTATTAAGCTTTTCAAGGAGATTGTAAAGAACTTTTCCTTCCCTGGTTCTTATTGCCACAAGATTGTATATATGCACCTCCCTTTGCTGTCCGTAGCGATGTATCCTTCCCATCCTTTGCTCAAGCCTGTTTGGATTCCATGGTAGGTCATAGTTAATCATAAGATTGCAAAACTGAAGATTTATACCCTCTCCAGCCGCCTCTGTAGCTATCAAAACCTCTGCCTCATTCTTAAACCTTTTCTCCGCGTCTATCCTTTCGTATAGATTCATACCCCCATGGATGATAACCGTTGAAAAACCCCAGCTTTTTACCTTTTCATTCAAGTATTCAAGCGTATCCTTTGACTCTGTAAATATGATAATTTTGAAATCTTTAAACTCCTCTTTAAGTCTAAGAAGCGTCTCTTTAAGCTCCTTAAGCTTTGTCTCTTCTTCATTCCTTAATATATCCTCGGCCCTCCTTATAAGCTCGTCCACCGTCCTTATCTCTTCCTCCAACTCCTTCATATTTTCAGAAAGGGTTATGGTTTCCCATTTGATCTCTTCGGCCCACCTCTCACTCTCGGACATATCCTCCACTTCTTCAAAGTTAATGACCTCTTCAGGCTCTCTTTGTTGGTATGCACTGCTTTTAAGCTCTTCAAGTCTTTCTTTCCTTCTTTTCAAAGACTTAAGCAAAGCATAAACACTGGAAGAGAACCTTCTTTGCAAAATAACAAGGGCAAAGGCCACATTCCTCCTTCTGTCTCTTTTTATAGCCTTATCATACTGGCTTTTTACATACCTTGAAAGCTCATCATAAAGCTCCATCTCCCTATCGCTAAGTTCTAAAGGAACTGTATTAACACGCCTTGGTAGGAACAAGGGCCTACCCTCAAAATCCTTTAGGTCCTCCTTTAACCTTCTTATAAACAAAGGATTGTTTCCACTCTGTATTGCCTCCCTCATAATCTCCTCGTTTGCAAAAAAGCCCCGTTCAAGCAGGTCAAGAAGTAATCTGAAATTCTCCGGGTCTCCCTTGTGTGGCGTGGCTGTAAGGAAAAGCAGGTGGTTGCTTATTTTGGAAAGCACTTCTCCAAGCTTATATCTGTCAGTCTTTTTCGTTTTATTGCCATACCTATAAGCGCTCATCTTGTGAGCCTCATCCACTATAACAAGGTCAAAATCAGCATCTTCCAAAGATTCAAGCACTTCTTTCTTTTTGGCAAAGTCCATGGAAGTGATGATTTGAGAATACTTTTGCCAGGGGTTTATACCAAAGTTGGAATTAAACCTCCCTCTATCCACTATCTCAAAATGCTCGTCAAATTTTTCAGAAAGCTCCCTCTGCCACTGATCTCTGAGATGTCCGGGCACCACAATCAAAATTCTCTTTATAAGATGGCGAAGCTTTAGCTCCTTTATGATTAAGCCGGCCATAATGGTCTTCCCAGCACCAGGGTCATCCGCTATCATAAACCTTATCCTTGGAAGTTTAAGAACATAACCATACACAGCCTCTATTTGGTGTGGAAGTGGGTCAATCTTTGATACATTTACAGCCAACAGAGGGTCATACACAGAGGCATACCTATACCGTATGGTTTCAAGGGCAAGAAATACCTTCCACGTCTCTTCAGAAAAGCTTAATTCACCACCTATAACTTCCACCTTAGGCAATTCATCCTTAGGAATTAATCTGTTATCAATTCCGCCCGTATTCTTACCTTTTGTGATAATTAACACATAATTACCTTGGTCCTCCGTATAAATAACCTCTACAGGCTCAGACCAAAAAGGCCCCCTAAGGACACTTCCCTTTTTTATTTCCATCCCCATATTAATATTTTATATTAGTATTTTATTTAGCATTCTACTTCTACGTGGGTTAATGTTATAATTAAACACCATGATAGACATAGCCTTTGCACAGCAGACAGGACATGGTTCAAGTCCAGTGGGAGCTTTGCTTTTCCAGCTTGTTTTCTTCATATTGCTCTTTGTTATGTTCTACTTTTTACTCATAAGACCACAAGCAAAAGCAAGGAAAAAACATCAGGAGTTTTTGGCAAACCTTAAAAAGGGAGACAGGGTGGTCACCACCGGTGGCATATGGGGCACGGTGGTAGAGATAGGAGACGAAACTGTCACCCTTAAAGTGGATGCCAACACAAGGATAACCTTTACCAAAGAAGCCATAGCCCACTACCAGCCCAATTACAAGAAAGAAGAAAAGGAAAAAGAAGAATAAATTTTTTCCTATGAAGCTACTCTTAGAGGAGGGGGTGGTCCTTCCAGAGATAGAAGATTTTGGCAAGACTGCCCTCATAAAGGGAAACTATAAGGTAAGCTACAAAGAACTAATTGAAAACATATCAAGCTTTGCTCGGTTGGTGGATATACTGCCCGGAGAAAGAGTGGTAATATGCTCCGAAAACAGGCCAGAGTGGGTTTATGCCTTTTATGGCGCATGGCAAAGGGGGGGCATAGTGGTTCCCATAGACTACATGTCCTCTGTGGAGGAGGCTTATTACATAGTCAAGGAAGTTGAACCTACAATAGTCTTTTGTTCAAACCAAACCCAAAGGACCATAAAGGAAGCCCTTGAAAGGTCTGGTATAAAGGCTACCATTTACAACTTTGATGACCTTATAATTCCAAAGCCCTTTGGCAAAGTTCTAAGCAGGTCCCTTCATGAGACAGCCCTAATACTTTATACCTCTGGCACCACCGGAGAGCCAAAGGGCGTCATGCTAAGCTTTAAAAACCTACTTTCCAACATAAAGGCTATAGAAAAGGTGGGAGTAGCGGGAAAAGAAGACATAACCCTTGCCCTTTTGCCCTTTCACCACTCTTACCCCCTTATGGTCACCATGCTTGTGCCACTTTATCTTGGTGCCACCATAGTCTTTTTGGAAAGGCTAAGCTCGGAAGAACTCATAAAGGCTCTGCAAGAACACAAAATAACCATACTTGTAGGAGTGCCAAGGCTATACCAGCTTTTGCACCAAAGGATCATGGAAGGCATAAGGTCAAACCCAGCAGGCAGGTTGCTCTTTGCTCTTTCTCCCTACCTCAATCCACCTTTAAGAAGGCTACTTTTTAAAAAGGTTCATAAGGCCTTCGGCGGAAGGATAAAATACCTTGTGAGCGGTGGAGCCAAACTCCCCTTAGATATAGCCCTTGACCTAAATAGGCTTGGATTTACCATACTTGAAGGCTATGGCCTTACAGAAACCTCTCCCATAGTCTCCTTTAACCCACCCCAAAGGCCCAAGCTTGGCTCTGTAGGCCTTCCCATAGAGGAGGTTTATGTAAAGATATCCGAAGAGGGAGAGGTGCTTGTAAGGGGTGTTAATGTGATGCAGGGCTATTATAAGAAGCCAGAGGAGACAAAAAAGGCCTTCAAAGACGGCTGGTTTATGACGGGAGACCTGGGCTACCTTGACCAAGAGGGCTACCTATACATAACGGGTAGAAAAAAGGAGATCCTTGTGCTTTCCGGTGGCAAAAAGGTAAACCCGGAGGAGCTGGAAGCTCTTATTATGAAGGAAGGAGCAGGCATAAAGGAGGTGGCGGTCTTAGAAATAGACGGCTCTGTGAAAGCCCTTGTGCTTCCAGACTTTGAAAGGCTAAGGAGCCAAGGCATTCTAAACATAGAAGAGTACATAAGATGGCAAGTAATAGACAAGGTAAATCAAAAACTACCCGATTGGAAAAGGATAACGGGGTTTAAAATCATCAAAGAAGAACTTCCAAAGACAAGGCTTGGGAAGATAAGAAGGTTTTTATTGCCACAGATATACCTTTCCCAAGAGGAAGCCTTAGAAAGAGAAGAAGAAAGCCCCCTTTTGAACACTCAGGAAGGTATGATAATAAGGTCCTACCTTGAAAAGGCCACCCAGAGGAAGGTAAAGGGCCACCACCATGTAGAGCTTGACCTTGGCCTTGACTCTTTGGGTAAGGTGGAGTTTTTGAGCTTCCTTGAGTCTTCCTTTGGCATAAGGCTTACAGAAGAGGACTTGGCCCAAAACCCAAGGGTGGACCAGATTGTAAGTCTCATAATAGAAAAAAAGGAAAAGGTAGAAGCCTCAGAAAAAAGTTGGAAGGAAATCCTCTTGGAAGCCCAGCCATACACTTTAAAGGACTATGCTCCCATCTTCCATGCTGGTAGGCTTCTTTTAAAGCTCTTTTTTAAACTCTACAACAGGCTTAGTGTAAAAGGCTTGGAAAACCTGCCGAAGGCGCCCTTTATCCTTGCTCCAAACCACGCCAGCTACTTGGATGGCTTTGTAATAGTCAGCGCCCTTCCACCTTCCATAGCGGAAAGGACCTACTTTCTTGGCGCAGAGGAATACTTTAAAAATCCTTTAACTTCCCTCTTTGGAAAGCTTGCCCATGTGATAACGGTAAACCTTGATAAAAGGCTAAAAGAATCCTTGCAAAAGACCTCATGGGCTTTAAGGCTTGGAAGGGTAGTAGTCATATTTCCAGAGGGCGCAAGAACAAGGGACGGCAAGCTTTTACCCTTTAGAAAAGGCTTTGCCATACTGAGCAAAGAGCTTTCTGTGCCTGTAGTACCAGTAGCCATAAAGGGAACCTATGAGGTTATGTCCATCTACCACAAACTACCAAGGCCAAAGAAGATTGAGGTTATCTTTGGAAGCCCAATTTATCCGGAAGGCAAAAGCTACGAGGAGATTGTGGAAGAGGTAAGGAAAGAGGTTGAAAGGCTTTTGGAGGCTTAGATGTATAAAATCTACGAAAATTCACATAATTAGGATAAGGTTAATCTAAGGCTTTTGAAAATTTTAAAAAAATATATTCCTTCTTTCGTAATTTTTTGATATAATTAGCAAGCATGAAAGGGGGAGATAAATTAATCAAATCAGAGGTTTTTCCAGTAAATATATCCGCCATCCCAGAACTGCACGCCTATGAGGTAGAATTGGCTGGTTCTACTGAACAGCTTAACAAGGTTGGTGGTAAATTAGCCTATCGTTTAAAGAAAAAATTTGGAGGACATTGGGTTTGGGTGAGAGAAGACAAGAAGCTTATTACAGATTTAGAACCTATTGATGAAAGGGAAATTAACACCTTTATAAGCGAGCTTCGTAGAAGTGATAAAGAAAAGGAAAGCTTTAAATACTTAAACGCTATAAGGTATGTTGGGGATTGGGAACCTACCCCTATTGCAAAAGCGAGGTACGTAGAAAAGCTGTTTGATGAATTACAGAAGGAAATTAAAAATATTTTATTTTATCAAAATATAGTTATCGCATAGAAAATGTATACATTGAAAGACTATGTGATGTTCAAGCTTTAACTGTTAAAAATGGCTCTGCTGTTGAACCAGCCATTGCCCTTTCTATATCCTCAGAGCTTGTTTATGAACAAGACCTTAAAGGCTATATAGAAGAACTAAAGAGAAAAAATGTTAATATTGAGGATGAATTAAAAGGTTTGTTGGTTTATAGTAAGTTCCAATCCCTGAAAGGAGAAATAACTGAAATAGTGGGTGAATTAAAGTATCACAGAGAGAGATTGCTGGATATTGCTAGCGAGCAAGAAATCATAGACTTAATAAATAAAGCTCCAGATGATGAATTAATAGTAAGAGTAAAAACGAAGTCAGGCGAATATGATTATATTATTTCTGCTTTAGGAGTAATAGTGCATCCAGATTATGTAAGAAAGTTTACCAGAGATAACAAGAGTGTGAATGATCTTTTTAATAAATTGAAAATAGAGCCAAATGAAAGATATAGGATTATAGAAGATATCTATAAGGTTTTGAAGGATAAAGGATGGTTAGGGGAACCTTATAGTTCGCAAAGCTTCCCAAACCTGTTTATTAAGTCCAAGGATATAGGTTTTTCACCGAATATACTTATAGGGAATAATAAAAAGACTCACATCGACCGCCTCTGGTTTGAAATTACGAAGAATGGTATATATGCTATGTCTGAGAAGTTCCATGGAGGTGAGCCTATAAATCTGGGAATAATAAATGCGATATATAATAAAAGTCGTGATGTAGAAGGTTTTCTCAAATCTATAGAAGAAGAGTTAAAAAGACTTGGTTTTAAAACAAACATTGCTGGATACCATCAATTAAAGGTGGATAATTCAGACTTAATAGCATTTCGAAGAGATTTAAACGATGTAATTAGCAAAATAGACGAGAAAAACAAACCAGATATATATTTGGTGTTTTTCCCTGGTGAACCAAGAGAGGATGATTATGATGGTTTCTACGATGAGCTTAAGATGGTATGCTTGAAAGAAGGTTTACAAAGTCAAGTAGTATATGAGCGCACAATTGGAAATAAATTTGCACTAAGAAATATAGTCTTAGGTATTATTGGGAAAACAGGCAACAAACCTTATATTTTAGGAGAGTCTTTGGATTTTGCAGATTACTTAGTGGGGCTTGATAGAAGCGGCATACAAAAGGATAAATTAGCTGGGACTATAAACGTGGTAGGTTTTGTAAGGATATACCAAAATAATGGCGAGTTTCTGCGGTATAAATTCTACAATATGTTGGTTGAGGGTGAAACTATACCGGAGAAAGTTTTGAATTCTCTTTTTAATGACCTTAAATTTGAAAACAAAAAGGTAATAATCCACAGGGATGGGCTTTTTCGCGGAAATGAAATAGAGGTTTTGAAAAAGATTGCGCACAAATTAAACTCAGAGTTTTACTTTATTGAGGTAATTAAAAATGATGTTCCGCGGATATATGAGTTTGACAATGGGATAGCTAAAAAAGCGGAAAAAGGAACAGCCTTTAAATTGAATGATAAAGAAGCTATTTTAGTCACTTCCTCTCCTCAAAAAGGTACACCAAGGCCGCTAAAAATCAGGACAGATGGTAAATTAGATATTGAAAAGGCTATTCACTCTGTCCTTTCTATGACCATTCTTCATTATGGCTCTCTTATCCAACCACGTCTACCGGTAACCACCTACTATGCAGATAAGATAGGCAAATTTATATTAAGAGGAATTGAACCCAAAGAACCAGAGGGCAATATTCCCTTTTGGTTATAGGCTAAGTCAAAACTAAGACTAAAATATAAATTATGGACCTAAGCAAGATAAGGAACTTTTCCATCATAGCCCATGTGGACCACGGTAAGTCTACCCTTGCGGACAGGCTTTTGGAGTTCACCGGCGCAGTATCAAGGAGAGAGCTAAAGGAACAAATGCTGGATACTTTGGAGATTGAGAGGGAAAGGGGTATAACTATAAAGCTCCAGGCAGTAAGGATGTTTTACAAGGCAAAGGATGGAGAGGTATATACCTTGCATCTTATAGATACGCCGGGGCATGTGGACTTCTCTTATGAGGTTTCAAGGGCTTTGGCTGCATGCGAGGGAGCCTTGCTTTTGGTGGATGCCACGCAGGGCATAGAGGCCCAAACGGTTGCTAACTTCTGGAAAGCCATAGAGCAGGACCTTGTGATCATACCGGTCATAAACAAGATAGACCTTCCGGCGGCGGACCCAGAGAGGGTAAAAAGGCAAATAGAAGAAATATTGGGACTTCCATCGGAGGAGGTAATCCTTGCCTCAGCAAAGGAAGGCATAGGCATAGAAGAGGTGTTGGAAGCCATAGTGAAAAGGATACCACCACCCAAGGGAGACCCTACAAAGCCTCTAAAAGCCCTCATCTTTGACTCATACTACGACCAATATAGGGGTGCTGTTGCCTTTGTTAGGGTCTTTGACGGTGAGGTAAGGCCCGGCACGCGCATAAGGCTCTTTTCCACCGGAAAAGAGTTTGAAGTGACAGAGGTGGGCGCCCAAACGCCAAAGCTTACAAAGTTTGAAAAGCTTTCTGCGGGGGATGTGGGATACATTGCAGCCTCCATAAAGGATGTTAGAGATATAAGGGTCGGTGATACCATCACCGATGCCAAAAATCCAACTCCAGAACCAGTGCCAGGCTTTAGGCCTGCCAAGCCCATGGTCTATGCAGGCATATATCCCTCCGAGGGCTACACCTATGAAGAATTAAGGGAGGCTTTGGAAAAGTATGCCATAAACGATGCGGCCATACAGTTTGAGCCAGAGACATCTCCAGCCCTTGGCCTTGGCTTCAGAGTAGGCTTTTTGGGCCTTTTGCACATGGAGATAGTGCAGGAGAGGCTTGAAAGGGAGTATGGTGTAAGCATAGTGACCACTGCGCCAAGCGTGGTATACAGGGTTAGGTTCAAAAATGGCCAGATAAAGGAGATAAGAAACCCTTCCGAGCTTCCAGAAAACTGGGGCATAATAGAAGCCATAGAAGAGCCCTTTGTGCTTCTTACAATTATTACTCCCAAGGATTACGTGGGCAACATAATGAACTTATGCCAAGAAAAGAGGGGCGTTCAAAAGAAGTTTACATACCTTGACCCAAACACGGTAATGCTTGAGTATGAGATGCCTTTGAGTGAGATAATATTGGACTTCCATGACAAGGTAAAGAGCCTTTCAAAAGGCTACGCCTCTTACGATTATGAATTTATAGGTTTTAGGGAAGAGGACCTTGTAAGGTTAAACGTCTTTATAAACAACGAGCCAGTGGATGCTCTTTCCTTTATAGTTCATAGGGACAAGGCTTACAGGAGGGCAAGACAATTGGTAGAAAAGCTAAAGGAAGTCATACCAAGACAGCTCTTTGAGGTAAAAGTTCAGGCTGGAATAGGAACAAAGATAATAGCCTCAGAAAGAATTCCACCCCTTAGGGCAAACGTAACGGCCAAGTGCTATGGTGGAGATGTGACAAGGAAGAAAAAGCTCTTGGAAAAGCAAAAGGAAGGAAAGAAAAGGCTAAAGCAGTTTGGGAAGGTGGAATTGCCTCAAGAGGCCTTTTTGACCGTGCTTAAGGTAGATTAAACATTTCCTTTGCCTTTATAAGCTTTACTATCATCTCGTTTGTAGGCACCTTTATTCCCTTTTCCTTTGCAAGCTCCACCAAGGCACCGTTTAAGGCATCTATCTCCGTTTTGCCCCTCTTTACGTCTTCCAGCATGGAAGGGTAATGGTCAGCCGTTGGCGGTATGAGCCTCTCATAAAAGTGTCTTTTGTAATCTTCTGGGCCTTTCCAAAAGGTCTCTATGGAGTTTGCCCTTAGGACATTAAAGGCCTCCTCTATTATCCTGTCCATAAGCTCCTTTGTGTATGGATTTTTTGCAAGGTCTCCGTAGCTTCTTTCAAAGAGGGCTCCCAAAGGATTCAAGGCACAGTTATAGAGTATCTTGTCCCAGAGGTATTTATAAACCTCCTTCTCATACCTTGTGGGTATGCCAGCCTTGGAGAAAAGGTCTGCCAGGTCTTTCAAAAATCCTTCCTCCATGATGCCCGATGGGTCTCCGATCACCACATCATCGGCGCATACCGTTATCCTCACATGACCCCACTCTAAAAGCTTGGCGCCAAAGATAACCCTGGATAGGATAACTTTACCCTTTCCAAAATACCTTATAGCCTTTTCATAGTTGCCATAGCCATTTTGTGCTACCATCAAAAGACTTTTTCCTTTGCTTAAAGGCTCTATATCCTTCAAAGCCCTCTCTGTGTCATAGCTTTTTACCGTAAGGATTATAAGGTCTGGCTCAAAGTCAAGGAGTTCCAAAGAGTCTATGGCTTTTACCTCTTGCTCAAACTCTCCCCATAGGCCTTCCACCCTTATTCTGCTTAAACTCCTTCCCTTTTTTAAAAGCCCTACAGCCCTGTGTCCAGCCCTGCTTAAAAAGGCAAGGTAGGTGCTTCCAAGGGCACCCACACCCACCACCAAAAATTTCACTCCTTTTCCTCCAGCTTTACAAGTGGTAGTAGGTCTCTTAGGTCTATGTATCTGTCGCAGGCGTTTACAAGCTCAACCGCCGTGGCCTCCTTTGTAGAAAGGCATATTATCTCTTTCCCAAAGTTCCTCAAGGTCCACACAAGCCTTTCAAAGTCCCCATCGCCGGTGCATAAGATGGCAGTATGGTAGTTATCCTTTGTTAAAAGGGCATCTATGGTTAGGTTTACATCAAGGTCTCCCTTGTATGTGCCGTCCTTTAGCTGTTTTATGGGCTTTTTAACCACCGTTATACCGCTAAAAGCCAAAAACTTGATAAAATCCTCCTGCTTTTCATCCCCTTCTCTGTAGGCAAGATAAAAGAAGGTGTTGTATATGTCAAACTCCACCTTAAAGTAGTTTACAAGCTTTACAAGGTCAATCCTTTGATGGAGTATATT